>ERZ773242.2206-NODE-2206-length-16613-cov-14.648086_pt1 | contig 16613 bp, 17 predicted proteins | sample MGYA00511077_ERZ773242 | MGnify/ENA primary metagenome ERZ773242 (study PRJEB29015, sample SAMEA2737754) | human gut metagenome | biome: human gut; feature: human-associated habitat; material: faeces | place: China | collected 2012 ... | reverse complement strand
ACAGTAACTATGTAGCTTTCAGCCACTTTCACGGCTACGCCGTGAATAATCCAGGTTAAATTCTGATTTTTTCAGTACGAATGATATCATCCTTACCGCAGTAAGGACAGTAGGCTGGCTGTTGGTAAAAGGATTGTCACTGTTACTTGATTGTTGCATTACGCTGTACGATTGGACGTTTGGTCTGATTGATATTACAAGATGGTCTGTTTTAGAAAATTACCTGAGTGATTACAAACCACTGATACAGGCAATTATGATGGCTTCTCTTGTCATTCTTGGATTCATGTATATGTTTGGGAAGAACAAAAAGCATAATGTAATCCACAGTGTTTTGATTTTGATGGTAGTAATGTCGGCGTCGACAACCATTTTTACAGAACTGAACCGATTTTCCATTGCTTTTAAAGATGCAGCATTATCCGGGGGAAGTACGGTTAACGGAACAGAATTAATCCGTACCAATTTGTATGATCTTTACTATATTGATTTCAAGATTGGACTGGAAAACTTGAATAGTAAAGGGAAAATCCCACAGAGTACGTCTTTTGGCAAAACGGATGTAGATTACATTGATATTGGTGAAATACTCGATCCGGGAACAGACGGATTGTCTAAAAATGCAGAAAGCATTTTAAAGAAACGGTTGACGCCTACAGGAAATGGGGAATATGGTTTGATAGATGCCAAAGACGGAGTTGCATGGACAGACTTCGGAAATACCTATTATTACCGGTACACGTTTCACTATGGTACATATTATTTAACTGCAGCTGCAGCAATTTTGATCTATATCTGTCTTGCATATAAGAATACAAGAGTGATTTATGAAATTTTTGTAAGTCGTATTCTAGTTGGTTTATATGCTGCGAACCTTTCTTCTTCAAGAAAAGTGGTAAAAATATTGGAGAGTATTCGAGATAGTTATTTTGCGCTCTGTTTTACGGCAATTAGTTTGAAATCCTATTTTCTTTTTGTGGAATACGTCAATTCCAAGACAGAAATTAACGGATTGGCAAGGGGAATCATCATTTTATTTATTGCTTGGTGTGTCATTGATGGAGCGAATATCATAGAAAAATTAACAGGTGTAGATGCTGGCTTAAGCAGCATGACAGGCAAATTGATTGCTGCATATCATATGATGCGGGGTGCAGGACAAACTGTCCAGCAGGCGAGACAGTTCCACATGATGAAAGAGCAAAGAGATGCGATGAAAAATATGCAGGCAACAAGCCAAGGCGGTGGAACTGGCGGAAGTGCAGGAGACAGCTTTAAAAACATGGAACAGTCAATGGAACAGAACGGTGATCATAACCAAAATTCAAACAGTACTCAGCAGATGGAAGAAAATGTAAAGGGAGCAGATGGAATGGAGAACCGGCAAGGAGATTCTTTTGATGAGATGTCACAAAGCATTGAAAATGAGATGCAATCAGAACAAAGGAACAATATGAATGAAGACTTCCGAATGCAGGACGATAGCACTGATGAAATATTGCATCAGAACATGGAGCAGTCAATGGAACAGAATGGTGCTCATAACCAAAATTCAAACAGTACTCAGCAGATGGAAGAAAATGTAAAGGGAGCAGATGGAATGGAGAACCGGCAAGGAAATTCTTTTGATGAAATGTCACATCAGAACATGGAGCAAGAAGAGCATGGGACAGAGCAAGTTTCCAGAATGGAAGAGCAAGGGACAACAGAGAATTTAACATCTGCAGGAGAAGTGACATCGAAAGAACCTTTTTCTGATCAGGAAGAAAAGCCGGAGAAGAATAATGTGAATGATATGCATGCGGCGGATCAGAAGCAGACAAATGGATTTGAATCACAACAGACGAACAGGAAGCAGCCATTCACTTATGAAGAGCCGAAAAATATGTTTGAGAAATGGGAAAATAAAACGGGTAGTATACAATCCCCAAGTCATGCAGATGTGAATAGAGAAAGTACGTCTGCAATGAGAGAGACAAAACCAATGCGGGAACAAAGGAAATATGCAGAAAATTCTACAAAAAGAAAAGAAAGAGAAAATGGAAAGTCTGATTTTCCAGAAACAGAAGGGAGAAAGAAACGATAAATGAGGTATTTGGTTACAAAAGAGATTAAATCGGAAACACAAGTGATTTGGAAATTATATCTTCAGGATTTTGTGTTTTTATCCGTTTGGATATTTCTCTGTTTGAACCTGAAAGAAAATGTACATGAGTATCTGCAGATACCATATTTGATTTTTTCCGGAATGATTGGCATATGTTTGATGATTCCGGCAGTTGGGAATCCGAAACGCCGGATATATCAGGCGATTGCATTATACCTATTAAAACCCAAAAAAGTAATTGGTTTTCGGAAAAAGGAGATAAAACATGAAGAAGAAAGAGAAACAAGAAGTTTTGGATATCAGGGAAGATATTCCAATTCGAAGATATGATAAACAAAAGAAATGTTTTCAGCGGGAGAATGGAAGCTACAGCAATCTTTATCAGATCATTCCAAGGGATTTGGTAAATTCAGATGTGGATGAGATTGAAATGGATTGTTTTAAATGGGCGAAATTCCTTAAGATCTATGGGTTGGATATTGAAATCATATCCATGATGTTTCCCTGTAATACGCATACACAACAGGAGTATTGGAAAAAACGAATGCGGAATAACACCAATCCCCTGTACCATGAAATGATAAAGAGAAAACTTGCGGAATTAGAGTATCGGGAAAAACATGCAGTTACAAAGCAATTTTTTATTCAGGTTTTCTTTGCAGATGACAATGAAAGAAAAGAATCTATAAGACTGATTGACAGTATTTTGGGAATTGTTCCGGAAGAGGAAAGAAGAACCGGAATGGAAATACTGAAAGAAATCCCCGAAAAGAAAAAAAGACAGATTTTATATAAATTGGGCAATAAAAACTCACGGATATTTTGAGAAGGGGACAAAATTGTCCCCTAGTAGGAGAGAAAATCATGTGGAAGAAATGGCGAAAAAGAGAGAAAGAGAAAATAGAGATTGTTGAGGATGAACAATTGTTACAGGAAATATCCCCGGCAGGCGACCTGTTGCACTATGAATCTTACTCAAGAACAGGAACAGGCTATGAAGCTTGTGTACACATTTATGATTATCCGGAAGTACTGGATGATTATTGGCTGACGAATCCGTGCAATCAGGAAAATACGATTGTAACGATCAGTATTCACAATGAGGATCAGAATGAAGTAAAAAAGAATCTGAATCGTTCTATTGAAGAGCAGGGATCAAGAAAAAAGTTTGCAAAAGAATATAAAGATTTTTACGATGCAGCTGCAAGGGAAAGTGAAATGAAAGCACTTTATGATGAAATCAATTCGATGGGAGAAGTAATTAAAGCTGTTGCTATTCGTATTTTTGCGGCGGAATCGACAAAGCAAAAGCTGGAGAACTCTGTAGCAAAGGTAATCAAGTCATTAGAGGGGGATAATTATCGGGCTACTGTATTTTTAAATGAAACGAGAAAAGAATGGAAGAGTGTTTATCAAAGTGCAGAGGAGCAGATGAAAGAAACTCATACACTTCCAGGATTTGCGATGAAGTCACAGCTTATTGCGGCGGGAAATCCGTTCCATTTTAGCAGCTTGGAAGACCCATTTGGATCATTTCTCGGAGAAACTGCGTGTGGAGGAAACGTAACATTTGATGCGTTTACGACAAATGCAATCCGTGTAAATGCATCTGCAGTAGCAATGGGAAATATGCGATTTGGGAAATCTACACTTTTAAAAAATCAGATGAAAGACAGATCCTTAAGGGGGGATTTCGTCAGGGTAATTGATGTTACCGGAGAATATTCTGCATTGGCAACGGAACTTGGCGGAAGAGTTTTAAACATGGATGGAAGTGATGGGATCATTAACCTGCTTGAGATTTTTAAGGCAGGAGACAACGAGAATATCAGTTATACGAGACACTTATCAAAATTGAGAAAGTCTTATCGATTTTTAAAACCGGAGGCGGAATCGGATGAAGTAAATGTGTATATTGAAGCCGTGGAAGTGCTATATGGCAGATACGACCTGATTCCTTATGCAAGGGATGCAAAACGGCAGAAGCAGATCACAGGGCTTCCGGCAAAAAGTTATCCGAGATACCGGGATTTATTAGAGTTAGTAAATGAGATGATTTCTGAGATATTGTCAAAAACATACACAGAACAAGAAAAAGTTTTGATTGACCGAAAATTAATCAACTTAGACAGGGTAAAAGACCAGCTTCGGATTTTGGTAGATACTTATGGCTATCTATTTGATGGCTATACATCCATTAATAATCTGATGGATGTCAAAGTAGTATCGTATAATGTGACGGCATTAAAAGATATGGATTCGTCCATATTTGATCTGCAGCTATTCAATATCCTGTGCATCTCATGGGATGAATCTATTACAAATGGAAGTATTATGAAAACATTATGGGAGAGCGAAAAAATTGCGTTGGAAGATGTCACACATACGTTGCTGCTTGTAGATGAGAGCCATCGATGGGTAAATGCTCAAAAACTGTTTGCATTAGAGCTTTTGGGAATTTATCTAAGAGAAGGTCCGAAATATTTTACTGGGTTGTGGCTTGCTACACAATCTATCCGGGATTATGTTCCGGATGGAAGTACCAAAGAAGGAGAAAAGCAATTAAAAACTATTTTTGAACTGGCACAGTATAAGTTCATCTTCCATCAGGACAGTAATGTGCTTCCGATTATTGACCGGGTGTTTAATAATGTGCTTACATACTCGCAAAAAGAAAAGATTCCAAGGCTACAGCGTGGAGAAGTCATTCTTTGCATTTCGGGAGATCAGAACATTGAATTTAAGGTGTACTTATCAGAAGCAGATAAACGTCTGTTCAAAGGCGGTGTATAAAAACAATGCTTAAGAAAAAAGTAAAAAAATACTTGTTGATTTCGGGCATATCCTTTGCGATTGGTACTTTGGGAATCATATTTGTTTCCGTTTTAATTGAAGAAGTTGTGAGGGCAATTGCAGGTGAGGAAGCAAACAAACAGATTACACAATCGGATTTAGAAGGACTTCCGGCATGGATTACTGTAGAGATGGTACAAGCTGCCATCGATATGATGAATGAGACTGGATATCCGGCATCTGTGGTGTTAGGTCAGATGATATTAGAGGCTGGGGCAGATGGTTCGGAACTTGCTAATCCGCCATATTATAACTGTCTTGGTCAAAAGGCACATTGCTATAAAGAAAACGGAACAGTCGTGATGCGGACAGAAGAGGCATGGGGCACAGTCACAGCGGAATTTTCTACATTTGCAAACTATGTAGACTGTATGCTTGCTTGGGGAAATAAGTTTACAAGGCAGCCTTATGTAGATAATGTGACCGCCTGTAAAAGAGACCCTGTGACCGGACATTATGATGCAGACAGTTTTATTACAGCATTGTGGAAGTCAGGATATGCAACTGACCCGGCATATGTCAGTAAGGTAATCGCAGTGATGAAAAGCAGAAATCTTTATCGGTTCAATTATATGACTTCGGCAGACTTAGAAAACGGTTTGGGAGAAATTGGAACTGGAATGTTTACCCATCCTTGTCCGGGAATGACATATCAATCCAGCTATTTTGGGGAAATCCGGGAATTTGAAACCGGAGGGCACAAGGGAAATGACTATGCGGCTCCTGCAGGAACCCCTACTCTTGCTGCCGCAGATGGAACAGTTACGATTGCAGGCTGGTCAAACAGTGCCGGAAACTGGGTGGTGATCGATCATGGAAACGGCTTGACAACAAAATACATGCATCATTCCCGGTTGCTTGTGAAAACAGGGGATATGGTAAAAAAAGGACAACAGATCGGCGAGGTCGGGTCTACTGGACAGTCTACCGGAAATCATTTGCATTTTCAGGTGGAAGAAAATGGAGTTCCAGTAAATCCGGACAAATATTTAAAAGGAGAGGGAAATGAAAGAGAATAGGACAAAAATCAGTTTGCTTTTATTACTTGTAGGGGTTGCGATTTTATTAAACCTATGCGGAAACCGAAATTCTTCAAACAAATCACAAGAAGATGAGTTTCATGTTTCGGAAGAACCTATTCCTGAAGTAGAAATCCATGAATGGAACGAAAACCGGATTTCCAATATGCAGGATAAACCAGAAGACAATCTTCCTTCAGAAGAAAAGGAAGAAAGAAAAGTGGAAGTGCAATTTAAAGGATATGAAGAGTATTCGGAAAAATTCGCATGGTTACAAGGAGAAGACTGGAAGCGTTTCCAAGAAGAAGTAAAACAGTATCTCTATGTAAAAGGGTTTGAAACAGTTACAACAGTGAATCTGCATCCGGACACGATACAGATTATAAATGAATATGAAAGAAACTTATATTTTGATATTGATTATCGAACAGATACATCCGACACACTTACGATAAAAGCAGTCTGTGATACGTACCAAGAAAGTGATCAGATGCGGTTTGGATTTGAAATACAATATGGGACAGGGAGGGAATAAGAATGACAGCACTTAAAAATCTTTATATATGTTGTGAAGAAGGAAAAGAAGAGTTTTTTCAAGAAAAGGCGAAGGATATCTATAAAGAATATATTTGTATACAGGATGAGATTGGAAAAGATACAGATATGATCGTAATCATTCAGCCGACAGAAAAATCTGAGGATGAATTTATAACACGATGTTTAGAATATGCAAATCAAATGCAGATCAAAGCAATCGTTGTGTTTGAAAATTTTATTCCGGTCGGCGCCATGGAGCGTGTGCTGAAGGAGGGATAACTTGAAAACAAGAAAGGTAAGAGAAGTAAGGGAAGAACGGATCGGAAAGAAAAGTGCTCCATTAGTAGGATTTCTTGCAGTGATTGTTGTGGGATACTTTGTTTTCTTTACTTCAAAATTATGGCTTCCGGATAGCGCAACGCTTAAAAGCGCAACGCCGTATTATCAGAAACTGGTATATGAAACATACGATATTTATTTGACGCAGTGGAGATATGATGAAAAGGCAAACCGAATGCAGGTCATTATCGAGTTGGAAAATAAGGAAGTATTAGATCAAAAACTAGATTTTGAGGCGGTTGAACGAAACGGCGGGACATTGAAAATGAAAGTGTTGTATCAAGATTCGGAATTTGTACTTTTGCACATCGAAGAGATACCCAAGACTTGGAAAGAGATTTCCTTCCGAGTTGGTAAAGAAAGTAAAGCTGCAAGATTTTATACAAATGTAAATGAGATAGAGCGCGGGAAAGTTCCGGTTAAGGTTACTGAAAAGGACTGTAAAAAAGAACGCCTTCAGGCACAGATTACATATGATGATGTGCAGATTGCAGAAAGAGAGAAAAAGATCAAATCCTATAAAGCAGAAAATGAAAGGCTTAACAAAAGGATTACATCTTTAAAGGAAGCAGCCTATCCATCAGAGGAAGAAACGCAAAAGGCGGAAGATATGATTTTAAAGGCGCAAAATCAGATCGCAGTCAATCAAAATCAGATTGCAGAGATAGAAAAAGAAATAGAAACCATTGTGCAGAGGACAAAAAATATTCAGCAACAAATTACTGAGTTAAAATAATTCATTTTCTTTTTTGTGGAAAGGGAGGTGCAATAAAAAATGATACTTTTCGCAGGTTCACAGGAGCGGGGATTTTTTGTACAGGAAACAGCAGCAATCAAAGAGATGGAGCTGGAATATTTGCAAGGAAGCCTTACGATCAAGAATCATCTCAATGATATTTTAAGTCGACAATGCGAATATCTGATTTTCGATATTGAGCAGTATGTTGATTCTGCAGAAGAAGTAGCGGCAGAAATCAAGCGGATAGAGGGGGCAAAAAATTGTCAAGTGATCATTTATGCTCCGGGATATGACAGACAAAGCAAAATCATTCGGGAGCTTCAAAATCAAGGAATCTTATATTATATATTCGCTGTAAGTCAAACGGAGGCGAGAGAGGAGTTAGAACGGTGTCTGTATGGGTATTATAAAGAGCCGGAAACAAATCCGTATCAGGAAGAAGCAGAAGCACAAGAGGAATTGAAACCGGGAATCAAAATTGGGATTGCCGGGGTATGCAGACGAATGGGAACAACTACGTTTGCAATCCAGCTTGTAAAATATTTGCAACTCAAAGGATACCGGGCTTGCTATCTGGAAGTAAATGATACTGGATTTGTACAGAAACATGAAGCACGTTTCTATGCGGAAGAACATGATGCAGATATTGGAAAGGTTAGATTTGAAAATGTGGACATGTTTTATAAGCCGGAGAATCTTCCGGAAGTGTTAAAACAGGAATATGACTATTACATTTATGATTTCGGCACGTACATGAACGCAGATTTTAATAAAACCTCATTTTTAGAAAAAGATGTCCGGATTTTTGTGAGTGGAACGACAGCATCAGAGATGGATGAAACAGAAACGATATTAAGAAATGAATATTATTCAGACATCATGTACGTTTTTAATTTTGTTTCCGAACGTGAGAAAAAGGACGTACTGGAGTTTATGGAAAATAAAGCAGAACGGACATTTTTTACAGTGTATTCCCCAGATCAATTTGAATATGTTCATAACCCGGCTTTTGAAAAATTGTTTCCGGTGAAAGAAAAAGAAAAGCCGCAGAAAGAAAAAAGAAGTTTATTTTCTCGCTGGAAAAAAGTCTAGGTGGGGGAAAAAGATGGCAAAGTATAAGGAATCATTAGTAAAAAAAATCCGGATAGAACAAGAAGAAAATCAGAAGCAGAAAAAATTACAGGAAAAATATGGAGTACAAAACGAAAATGTCCGAATTGTAGAACGAAATAATATGGGAAAGTTCCTTGTAAGAACAATGGGAAGATGTATCAGAATTACAGCATTGATCATGTTATTTGTTCTTGCTGCAATTGGATTGATTGCTTTGATTTATCCGGAGATTCGACAAGAGCTATTACAAGTTCTTGGTGGTGTTTTAACAGAGGGACAAAATTTAATGAAAGGGTAAGAACTGCATCCGGCCAAGATGGACCAGATGCAGCATAAGAAAAGGAGAGATGAAAATGAGATATAAAAAAGAACCGAAAAATTTTGAGGTACTTCATAAGTTATATCTTTCTATCGGATATTATCAGGGAAAAGCCATTGTAAAAGATGAAAATGGAAGTTTTTATTTTGTGAAGTGCGAAGAAAATGAGCTTCCGATTGGAACACTTGCAGAAAGTGATTTATTAAAACCATTGAATCAATTAGAAGAAACAGAGCAGAAAGAGATTTTAAAAATATATGCAAATTAGAACAGACAGGGGATGATAACATGCAGCAAAAACAAATGGATCGAAACATTGCAGAGGTGCTGGATGCATTGGAAAAAGAACCGGAACGAATCGCCGATTTTTTAGAATTTGGCAGTCGGTTCTATCGATACAGCCTGAAGAACAATTTACTGATCTATCGAGAAAATCCGCAAGCAGTTTACTGTCAAAGTTTTTCTGCTTGGAATGATGCAGGGTATCAAGTAAAAAGGGGAGCAAAAGGGATTAAGGTGTACGTACCATATCAAGCAACACTGCTCAAAATAGATGGGAATCTCGTACCGCTTGAACAGGCATCTCAGGAAGAAAAAATTAGATATCAGGCAGGGGAGATAGAAAGTGTCACTCAGCAAAAGCATGACGGAGTGAAAGCAGTATTTGATATTGTTCAGACAACCTGCCCAGTGCTTGCTCGAAAGAATTTTTATCAAATAGGATATTCAGAACAGATGTATCCAGGAATGGTAAAGGGATTGCTTTCCTATGCAGAACAGCTTTCTGCGATGCAGAAAGAAGCGCCGGCACCATTACAGGAAACGGGCGAAAAGGCAGTGTCGGACTTGGTTTATCATATCAGCCATGAAATTTTTGAACTGGAGTATTTACAAGAAAATCCGGAAAGAAAATTTCAAGAAGCCGCCTTCGGAATAATGTTGGAAAATCATTTCGGAATTGTGAGTACACAAACGAGAAAAGACTTTCTTGCCTCTTCTTGGAAAGAGATTCAAGAGATAAATCCCGAACAGTCCTTGTTTACCGTTTTAAATCAGACTTATAAATTGTGTCGAAAAAAAATACCGGAGGTGCAAAAGACACTGGAAGTATATTTGGAAAGTCCGCAAAAAGAGGCTTCTGTTGCTGGCAATAGACCTGCAGAACAGAAGGAGAGAAAACCAAGGATTAGCAATGAAGAGTTGATAAGCGAAATTAAGAATCAGGTACAAATCACAGAGTATGCAAGAGAGCATGGATTTACCTTGATTCGGAAAGGAAGGTATTATACCCTTGCACAACATGACAGTGTACGTATTGATACAACAAAAAACTACTACTGGAGAAATTCCATACCGGGAAAATCGGGAGTCGGAAAAGGGGATTCTATTATAGGATTTGCGGCAGAATTTGTACATAATGGAGATCTGCACGAAGCATTAAAAGAATTGACGGAACGGATCTATATTCCCGAACACTACACACCGCAGCCGAAAGGACAGCTCAAAGAAAAACAATTGGTAAAACAAGAGTTAATCTTACCGGAGAGAGGAAAAAACATGAGAAGGGTGTACGCTTATCTGACAAAAAGCCGGTATATTGCACCTGAGATTGTGCAGGACTTTGTAGACCGGAAAATGTTGTATCAGGATGTGAATGGGAATTGTGTATTTGTTGCCTATGATTCAGAAGGCAAACCCAATTTTGCTTCTCTTCGAGGCACTCTTTCGGATGTACGTTTTCTCGGAGATCTGAAGGGATGTGACTATAAAAAGGGTTTTTGCATTAACAATCAATCTGAAAAATTGATCGTAACAGAAAGCGTCATCGATGCGATGAGCGTAATGACTATTTTACAAGCGCAGGGAAAAGACTGGAAAGCATATGACTATCTTCCGCTTGGGGGAACAGGAAAATATGAACCGGTATTAAATCTTCTGAAAGAACATCCCAAACAAGAGATTCATTTGGCGGAAGACCATGATTTGAGTGGGGTAGAAAGCATGCAGCACATACAGGAACTCCTGAAAAAGGAAGGGATGCCGGTAGAACAGATTTATTGTCATGTGCCGGAAAACGCAAAAGATTGGAACGAAGCATTAATGAATTATGCCAAGAAATTTAAACCGGTGGAAGAACTTTCTTTTTTAGAGAAAGAAGGACTTCCGGAAATTCACTATTGCGCAATTCAGAGTACAAAACAAATAGAAGAGCAGGGATTCCGTGTGCGGAATGGAAAACATCAATATCGTCTTGTAGAATTGGATGCAGAGGGGAACTTAATGTCAGTTTCGCTTACAAAGCAAAATACAATGTTTTTTGCTCCACAGGAAGTGGAAAAACGGATTCCCAATATGTATAAGAAACTTCCGTATGATGAATTGTTAGAACGACAAAATCTTGTAAAATCGGGAGCATTGAAACTAGAACAAACAACGGAACAGAAAGAACAAACACAGGAGGAAATGAAACAAGAACTGGATAAAGTAAACCAGGATCAAATTGAAAATCCGCCAATAGAACGAAAGGAGAAAGTAACAGAACAATTGCTTGTAGAAGGATTCGGAGAAGAGCAAAATACTCTAATGGCAAAAATTGAATATAGAGGAGAAAAACTGGAAGAAGCAGTGTGGAAGGAAGGAGACAAAGTTTATATTTGTACAGGAATGGCATTTGATGATACGTATGAAAAGCATTTGCTATCAAACGAGCAGATAGAACAGATGAATTTGTTTTTGAAAAAAAATCATTATGAATTGGATGAAACACTTCCAATATTACAATTGAAACCATGTGAAGAAAGTCAGGAACAAAAGGCAGTCCGGACAGAAAATTATCTCAATCAACTGCAGCAACAGGAAATGAGTAAAAACCAACAAGTGGCACAAACTCCCATGATGGGAATGGAATTATAGAAAACAAAAAACGGAGCCCAAGCCAGCAAGCCTACTCCGTTTTTATAAATGTTCCATATAGATAAGTATCAGAAAAGGTATGACTGTGAAATCTGATACATCTATATTTAATATATTTATATCATAAAAAATACCAATTGTCAAAAGAAAGGAGAAGAAAATCATGCAAAGGATAAAATTAGACGTATTTCACAGCCTATTTGAGAAAGAGCTTACCGGGAATGAAATTGATTTTATTATAGCACTTACCCACCTGCAGAATGGGCGTGGGGAAGCCTTTGGGGTGCATTACAAAGAAATGTGCGAGAAAATGGATATTTCTGTGCAGGCATTCTATGACTGTAAAAAAAGCCTTGCACAAAAGGGTATCATCCAAGTGACAAAAGGACAGAAGGACTATGATATTGTTTTGTGTGGAAATGATTTTACTTCTTATACAGATCGAGATTATAAGACAGGAAACGTGCCATATATCCGGACAAATCAAAAACTTTTTTATGATGTAAATTGGAAAAAATTAAAACCGGCTCAAAAACTGTTGGTTATGGATCTGCTTAATATCAATGAAGCAGGTAGATTTCGTACACACAGAATTAAGCGTGAAAATTTTATCAAAAAATATGCAAATACAGTAGCTGAAGATGGAAGTATGGACAGAGGACTTCTTAATATCAACGCAAGAACACTTCAGACGTATCTGAAGATGCTGAAGCTGTACTTTTATGTTGGAATTAAGGATGGAATGTATCTGATCACATTGAGAAAACAATTTTCAGAGAAGGTAGTACAATCGGAACATAAGCAAACATATGAATATCTGCTACAGGTTGCTTGTAGAAGAAATAAAATCAAACAACCGGATCAAAAAGAGTATAAAGATATCTTGCAGTTGCTTTTAAATTATCGAAAACGTCTGTGGGAGAGTTTTATAAACCCGTTGGACATTTTCCCTAAAATGCTCCTGGTCATTAATGATAGGGTATTAAATCCAAGAAAATGGATACGGAGACTGAAAGCGTCTTTATTCCACAAGCTATTAAGAGAAGAGCTTGGAGTTGCATAAAACAAAAGAACCTATACCTACTGGAGAAAAAGAACAGTGGAGTTTAGGTCTAGTTTGCGTAAAAGAAATGAAATAGAAATAAAAAGAAAAGAAAAAATAGGATGAAAAAATGTTGAAAGTAATGCAGCACCGGTAAGGAAGCTGTTTTTTTTGACTTTTTGTAAAAAAATTTTTCAAATATCACGGTAGATTTTTAGAGAAATTTCAAATTTCAGGAATCCGTTGAGAAGTTTTTTCAAGACACAAAGAAGAAAAGTGGGAAATATTTACAATTTTACTTCATGTGCAAGATAGGAAAAGCCTTGAAAACAGTAGGCTGCAGGGGGATTTTTAGACAGAGTAAATCTATATTTATTTATAATCTTAACTTATATAAAATCCATAATTGACATTACTTGCTCCGAAATAGTACAGGAGCTTTTCTAGCAAGTTGTGGGTACGAAAAGATATTGGCAAAAAGAAACGTATGTAAAAAAATAAAAAGGATATTCCACAAAAAAGAAAAATTATATGTGCAATTGATAGTGTTTTTGATGAATTTAGAATACGAATATATTATAATTATATTAAAGATAAAGCAAAGACGAAAAGAAAGCGGAGGTACGAAACATGAATAAAGTAATTTTGATAGGACGTTTAACAAGAGAGCCGGAAGTGAGATATTCACAAGGAGAGAATGCAAGTGCGGTTGCCAGATATACATTGGCAGTTGACCGTCGGTTTAAGAGAGAGGGAGATGCAACGGCGGATTTTATCAGTTGTGTATGCTTTGGTAAGCTGGCAGAATTTGCAGAGAAGTATTTACATCAGGGCGTAAAGATTGCTGTGACTGGACGTATCCAAACAGGAAGTTATACGAATAAAGACGGTGTGAAAGTTTACACAACAGATGTTGTTGTAGAAGAACAGGAATTTGCTGAGAGTAAAAAAAGCCAGGGTTATGGCATGAGTGAAGAAGCTCCTGCAGGGGATGGATTTATGAATGTTCCGGATGGAGTTGATGAAGAACTTCCATTCTCATAAAATGGGCGACAGGTAACATACGATAGATGAAGCTGCATCCGGTCAAGATGGACGTGATGCAGCGATAAGAAAAGGAGAAGAGGATTATGGCAGAAAAAAATATAAAATTTATCAGTGAAAAACATAAGGCGTTTTATATGGAAAAAATGCAAAATGCAAAATTTAAAGATGTATATCATCAAGCACTATACTATTGCCTTGGAGTAAATGCAGATACGCGATTTCATTTTGAAAATATTTTTGATGAGGAAATTCATTGCGTCAGATTGGAATGCCTGCAGGAGGGCTGGCAGACAAGTGGCAGCTTGAAAGTGGTACGTATGGCATTTAACTTGTTCTGTAATGGAACTCCTACAGTGAATCAAAAAAAGGATGCAAAGGGAAAGCTTGAGGAATGCAGTCGCTACAGTGTAGAGGAGCTTTTCGCTTGTGAATATGCACCATTCTTTTGGCAGGCAATCCAATTGCGATATCCGGAGTATGCTGTATATAACAATGCACATGCGGAATTGTTTGGCAGTGAGGACTAGAGTAAAGGTGCCGCAAGATGGGGGACAAATTTGTTCCCTCAATATAAAGCAAGAATAGTATACAAGAGATTTTTTCCATTCATATGATTATAATTTTGCTGGAGCGGAAAAGGAGAAATTTTAATGAGAAAATTATTTGGATTTTTTTGTAATATTATGAAATGTTTTTTGATGTCATGCGGAATAGTATTACTATTCTATTTTTTCAACGAAGAAGTCCCTGTTACAAAAGAACTGATTCAACGAAACGTCTTAGTAATCTGCTATTCTTTGATATCCTTGCTTTGCGTGTATCAAATAACAAAAAGAATGTTTTCGGATGATGATTATAACGTTATCACTGGAACGTCATTAGGGTATGCAAAACGAGTTATCAGAAGTGAAAACAAAAATGATACGCTTACTGAATATAATAGGAAAGTATCTTCCGTCCACGAAGCTGGACATGCAGTAATGGCATATTTAATGGAAATAGAAAGTTTTCAAGTGATCCTATCTGATATACAGCCTAGAGTTGTAATGGTGCAAAAGTTACAGGATGCAAATGCAGTGAAGAAAGGAATTTTAATAAAGTATGCGGGAGCTATTGCAGAAGAAATACTGCTTGATAAAATGCATATAGGAAGTTTTATAGGTGAAGACAGTGATTTTCCTCAAGCCACAGAATGGATCAAAGCATATATTGTTATGACAGATTCAAGCATAAGTAAAACTTTGCTAGATAGAGAGCTAGAAGAAAAAACGATATTACTATCAAAAAAATTTTGGAATGAATCAAAGAAGATTCTTTCAGAAAATAGAACAATGGTTGAAACTATATCTGAAAACTTGCAGAGGAAAGGGACCCTGACAAGCGAAGAAGTAAAAGAGATATTAGATGGAATTAAAAAGTAAAGGACAGGATTTGAAGCTAGGGGACAAATTTGTCCCCTATGTAAAAGAAGGAGAATTATGGATAAGGTAATGTTAAGAGATGACTGCGGAAAACGTCAAAGTTGTAGATGTGGCAATATCTATTTTCAACGTGTTGTTGGACGTATTTATAGATACAGGTGCACAAAATGCGGGAAGTGGTATAAGGTTGTAAAGAAAGAGGGGAAAAAGATTGAGATTCATAATTAATAATGAGACGCTTTTTATTTTGTCTATAAACAGTCTCAATATTAATTGTGAAACGATAAAATAAGAAAGCTATGGACAAAATTTTATTTGAAATAAAGATAACAAATTCTTGTGAAGAGATAAAAAGACTGGAAATTTTGAACGATATATTAAAAAATGTGGGAGCGGATGCTTCTTTTGAAAAAGAACAGTCTGGAGAGAACTTCTTGAAAATTCGTTATGACAAAGAGACTATAAGAAAAATAAAAAGCAGAAAAGCTGGGGCAAAGTCAATTAAGTTGAAACGGAAAATTTCAATTAAAGAGGTTGAAAAATGGATTGATGTAACGACTGCGAAAGAAGTGGCAGAAGAATTAGGTGTAAGTCGATCAACTTTATTCCGAAGAATAAAAGAAGCAAAAAAGCAGGGAGTGGATTATATCGAATAAAAATTTTTCTTTTTTTGGGGAAAAGGGAAGTGCAATAGAATATAGAAAAGAGCATAGTGGAGCTGATAGTAGAATAAAAGCCAATGGAGAACTGTTCCAAAGGCTTTTATTTTGTAAACAAAAACAACCTTAAAAGGTTATTTATATAATACTATATTGGCATAATAAAAGCAAATAGTTTTCCCAAAAAAAGAAAAAGTTTCGTTCTAATTATCTCTGAAAAGATGCACTTTAGGCATTAATATAATATAATTATATTGTAAATAAAAACAATAAGAAAAGGAGAATGGAAAATGAATTACAAAGTATTTCAAAAAAGTGTATTGGAAGAGGTAAAAAGAAGAACAGGAGAGGATGTAAGATTATGCGAAACCACAAAAAATAATAGTGTTGTGCGAGTCGGAATTATTATGGGGGAAAAAGAGATTTTGCCAATAATATATTTGGAAGAATTTTTTTATATAATAGGAAATTCCGATTTTTGTTGGAACAATGAATGAAAATAGCC
>ERZ773242.2197-NODE-2197-length-16672-cov-4.357104_pt1 | contig 16672 bp, 15 predicted proteins | sample MGYA00511077_ERZ773242 | MGnify/ENA primary metagenome ERZ773242 (study PRJEB29015, sample SAMEA2737754) | human gut metagenome | biome: human gut; feature: human-associated habitat; material: faeces | place: China | collected 2012 ... | reverse complement strand
AAAGAAAGAGGGCTGCGCCCTAACGGTTATTTTCCGTTAATGCGACAGCCCCTTTGTTTTGGTGCGAAAACAGGAGGGATTCGAACCCGTGAGGGCATGAGAAAACACATGGATAGACAAAACAGAGGGGCTGTGTCAGCCCCTCTGAATCGTAGAAACCTATGCAAATGTTCTGCTTAGTCCCAATCGTCATCGTAGTCAAAATGCTCTACATCCATGTCGCGGATTTTACCTGTCTTTGCATTGATCTCGTACTCGTATTCTGCAGAATTTGTGTAAAACTCGATCTCATAAACGCGGATGCCATCTTCATAATCCAGCTTGGTTTTGGTGAAGGTAGCGGAAGAAGCGGAGACTCCGGCATCTTTCAGGGCGATGGATTTTGCTTTGGCCTTGCCGATATAGGTCGAGGACGAAGTGTTTTTCCTCGGAATTTTGTAATTCTCAATGTCTTTATCGTAAGAGATGATTTTGCCGTTGGAAGCAAGAATCTCATAATCGTACTCGGTGTTGCCGCTGTAGAATTCGATTTCATAAACACGTCTGCCGTCCTCGTAGTCCAGTTTTGCTTTGACGAAAGTCGCTTTGGAAGCAGAAACGCCTGCGTGCTTGAGTGCGATGGATTTCGCTTTGGCTTTTGTGATTTTTTTCGTAGTGGTTGTTTGGCTTCCGGTAGTTGTTCCGGTTTCTGTCTCCTGCGTGACAGCGTTTCTGTCAGCCTGCAGGATACTGCCATCGACAGCGTTGACGCGATATTCGTAGGTGTAGCTGCCGGAGGTAAAGGTGACCGTATAGAAGGAGACGCCGTTTTCTGTGCGATACTTTGCAGTCAGGTCGTTGACCTGATTTTCCTTCAGTCCTGCATCGCTGAGCGCAATATCCGCGCCTTTGCCCATGCCGATGAGAGCAGCTGATGTGCTGGCGTCTGCCTGACTCATGGAGAACGATACGCCGGAGATCACCAGCGCGCCGCAGACTGCGATAGCCGCGAGTTTTTTCTGATAATTTGATACATTCGTAAATTTTTTCATAGTGTCAACATCCTTTCCTAACATTTATGCCCCGCAGATAAGCACTGCGGGAATCGTGCTTGTTTTGCTTTTATGTGAACATTGTAGCCTGTCAAGATTAAAGAAATATTAAAAAATGAAAAAAATATGCGATAAAATTGATCGGAGGATTTTGTGGTTATGGACGTTGCAGAAGAAGCGTTGATTCGATAATAGGCTGCATTTCTCTAGCAGACAAGGAAGCTTTAACTGAGATAGGAAAAGAAGACTGGATAGATGCTGAGATTCTTGAAAGAGAAATAGGAGATACAAGAAAGAAGAATTGTTTGAAAAATGATAAAAGGAACAAAAAGTTTGTTTAAAAAAACAAAAAACGGTATTGACTTTTTCTGTGAAGCGCAGTAAGATAGACACATAGAGTTTTTAACTACTTTACAGAAAGGAAGAATATCAGCCATGATGAACATGATTATCCTACTCGTCCTCGTCATTATTATCAAATCAAAACAATTTGAAACTGATATTCTGCCGGAAACCGAGTAAGGATAAGACTGATTGTATGTAATGAACCTTGCCTCTATCGTTCGGGTAGACGCAAGGTTTTTTATTGACCTAACCCGGTTTTGCCCGAGCGAAGCGAGGAAGCGAAACCGTTGGTAGGTCAAATGCAAAGGTTTCCGATGAAGCTGAGCCGAAGGGCGAAAGCTGAATCGCAGAAACCGACTGCATATACCTAACCCGGTTTTGCCCGAGCGAAGCGAGGAAGCGAAACCGCTGGTAGGTCAAATGCAAAGGTTTCCGAATGGTTCTGGTCCCAATTCGTGCAGCGAATTGCTGGACAGACCTTCGGCAACGTTTCCCCGGCTTTAGCCGGAGTGGAAACGACTGCGATGAAGCCGAGCCGCTGAAACCGGATTCGGTCAAATACAAAGAAAGGACACAGACAAAATGACGACAGAAACAAATCGCAAAGCAGTCGGCATGAAAAATCACACGAAGTACAGCATCGGGTATTTCATGCCACCGGAAGCATCCATCGAATGGGTCAAAAAAGACCACGTAGACAAAGCACCGATCTGGTGCAGTGTAGACCTCAGAGACGGCAACCAGGCGCTGGTTGTACCGATGAGCCTAGACGAAAAGCTGGAGTTCTTTCGACTGCTATGCGATATCGGTTTTAAGGAGATCGAAGTGGGATTCCCCGCTGCGTCCGAAACCGAGTATGAGTTTCTCCGCAAACTGATCGATGACAATTTAATCCCCGATGATGTGACGATCCAGGTGCTGACCCAGTCCAGAGAGCACATCATCAAAAAGACCTTTGAGGCAATCAAGGGCGCCAAGCATGTTATCGTACATCTTTACAACTCCACCTCGGTGGCCCAGCGCACGCAGGTGTTCAAAAAAAGCAAGGAAGAGATCAAGCAGATCGCGGTCTTCGGTGCAGAGCTGATCAATCGCTATGCACAAGACATGCCGGAAACGCATTTCATGCTCGAATACTCCCCAGAGAGCTTTACCGGAACCGAGATCGACTATGCGCTGGAAGTATGCAACGCGGTGATCGGGGTCTGGAAGCCGAGGGCAGAGCGCAAGGTCATCATCAACCTGCCGGCGACAGTATCCATGTCCATGCCGCATGTCTACGCTTCCCAGATCGAATACATGAGCAAGCATCTTGCTGACCGGGAAAACGTCTTAGTCTCCTTGCACCCGCATAACGACAGAGGCACCGGCGTCGCGGACTGCGAGCTGGGTCTGCTGGCAGGCGCGGACCGCATCGAGGGCACGCTGTTCGGAAACGGAGAGCGAACCGGTAATGCAGATGTCGTAACGGTAGCGATGAACCTGTACTCCCACGGTGTGGACCCGGAGTTGGATTTTTCGGATCTGCCGCATATCGTGGAAATGTACGAAAAGTTTACAGATATGAAAGTCCCGCCGAGGCAGCCGTATGGCGGCAAGCTGGTATTCGCAGCCTTTTCCGGCTCCCATCAGGATGCCATCGCCAAGGGCATGCATTACCGGGACGAACACGAACCGGACAAATGGAATGTACCGTATATTCCGATCGATCCGCACGACATCAACCGCGAATATGAGGCGGACGTGATCCGCATCAACAGCCAGTCCGGCAAGGGCGGCGTCGCATATATCCTGGAAACCAATTACGGCTACCGGATCCCGAACGCGATGCGAGAGGAAATCGGCTATCTGATGAAACACGTTGCCGATGTGACCCATCAGGAATTGACACCGTCTGTGGTTTTGGATATTTTTACCAAAGAATATATCAATCGTGACGATCGCTTCCAGCTACTGGACGCTTCCTTTAAGAAGCTGCCGCATGCGGCGTCTCTGGGAGACAACGGTATGGAGGCCGATCTGATCACTGTAATCGATGGCAAAGCATATACGCTGCAGGGCAAAGGCAACGGCCGTCTGGACGCGGTCATGAACGCTTTGCGCCAAGGACCGTACAAAATAGACTGCGATTTCGTGACCTACGAGGAACATGCGATGGATCCGGAATCCGACTCCAGAGCGGCGGCTTACGTCGCGATGTCAGATAAAAACGGCAGGACGTATTGGGGCGTCGGTATGCATAACGATATCATCTACGCGTCCATCAACGCCTTGCTGTCAGCGGTCAACCGGGGCTTTGCGACTGCCGGAGAACATACGGCTGAGTAAACAGCCCACACGCTTGCGCAGAGGAAACAGGCAAAAAGCTGATCTGGTTGATAGCGCAATGGATATAAATCATGGATATACAAGGATATAAAGAGGTAGAGATATGAGTATGACAATGACACAAAAAATTCTGGCAGCCCATGCGGGGCTGGACGAGGTCAAACCCGGACAGCTCATCGAAGCGAAGCTGGACATGGTTCTGGGCAATGACATCACTTCCCCGGTAGCGATCAATGAATTTGAAAAGGCCGGATTTGAGGAAGTGTTTGATAAATCGAAAATTTCGCTGGTCATGGACCACTTCACACCGAACAAGGACATCAAGGCCGCACAGCAGTGCAAGCAGACGCGGACCTTTGCGCGGAAGTTCGACATCGACAATTTCTTCGATGTCGGCAATGTCGGCATCGAACATGCGCTGCTCCCGGAGCTTGGACTGGTCGCAGCCGGGGACTGCATCATCGGTGCGGATTCCCACACCTGTACCTACGGCGCGCTTGGCGCGTTCTCGACCGGGGTCGGCAGCACCGATATGGCGGCAGGCATGGCAACAGGCAAGGCGTGGTTCAAGGTACCGTCCGCGATGAAAGTGGAGCTCAAAGGCGAACTGCAGAAATATGTATCGGGCAAGGATGTGATCCTGCACCTGATCGGTGAGATCGGCGTGGACGGCGCGCTGTACCAGTCGCTGGAATTTGCCGGTGAGGGCGTGAAATCCCTTTCCATGGATGATCGGCTCTGCATCTCCAATATGGCGATCGAAGCCGGCGCGAAAAACGGTATTTTCCCGGTGGACGAAATTACGAAAAACTATATGTACGGTCGTGTGAATCGGGCCTATCAGATCTTTGAGGCGGACGAGGACGCGGTATATGAACGGACGATCACCATCGATCTTTCACAGCTCAAACCGACGGTAGCCTTCCCGCATCTGCCGGAAAACACGAAGACCATCGACAAGGTGGGGAACATCAAGATCGATCAGGTGGTCATCGGTTCCTGCACGAACGGCAGACTCGAGGACATGCGGACGGCAGCGCAGATCCTCAAGGGCAAAAAGGTCGCCAGAGATGTCAGATGTATTGTGATCCCGGCAACGCAGAGCATTTACAAGGAATGTATCAAGCAGGGCTATCTGGATATTTTCATCGATGCGGGCTGTGCGGTTTCCACGCCGACCTGCGGACCTTGTCTGGGCGGTTACATGGGCATTCTGGCAGAGCATGAACGCTGTGTGGCGACAACGAACCGCAACTTTATCGGCAGAATGGGGCACAACCTCTCAGAGGTCTATCTGGCAAACCCGGCGGTTGCCGCAGCATCCGCAATCACAGGCAGGATCAGCGATCCGAAGGAGGTCATGTAAATGAAAGCACAGGGACATGTTTTTAAGTACGGAGACAATATCGATACGGACATCATCATTCCGGCGCGTTATCTGAATACGGCGGACAGCAAGGAGCTTGCAACGCACTGCATGGAGCCGATCGATGCGGAGTTTTACAAGAATGCGCAGGCGGGGGACATCATGGTAGGCGGGCTGAACTTCGGCTGCGGGTCCTCCAGAGAGCACGCGCCGATCGCGATTAAGGAGTGTGGAATCTCCTGCGTGATCGCGAAATCCTTTGCAAGGATCTTTTACCGCAATGCCATCAATATCGGACTGGCGATTATGGAATGCCCGGAGGCTGCCGAGGAGATCGAGGCGGGCGACGAGGTCAGCGTGGACTTCGAGACAGGCATCATTACCGACATCACGAAGCACAAGCAGTACAAGGCGATGCCGTTTCCGGCTTTTATCGACAATATTATCAAGCAGGGCGGACTGCTGCACGCGCTGAAATAGGCAGGAAAAGAACCGGGAGAATCGGAGAAATCTCAGAGAAACCCGGAAAACATAAAGAATCATAGAGAATACAGAACGGGAGAAACAAGCATGCTGACACTCAAAGACTTTGAAGAGGCCGTAGAGCAGGTGCAGAAAGCGGCGATCAAAACAGAACTGATATACAGCGATTACCTCAGCGAGCAGACCGGAAACAAGGTCTACTTGAAACCGGAGAATCTGCAGAAGACGGGGGCATATAAGATCCGGGGCGCGTATTACAAGATCAGTACGCTGACGGAAGCGGAACGCGCCAAGGGACTGATTACTGCCTCTGCCGGCAATCACGCACAGGGCGTTGCTTATGCGGCGAAGGTATACGGCTGTAAGGCAGTCATCGTGATGCCGACGACCACGCCGCTGATGAAGGTGGATCGGACTAAAAGCTACGGCGCGGAGGTCGTCCTTTACGGCAATGTATACGACGAGGCTGCGGCGCATGCGGCCAAGCTCGCGGCGGAGCATGGCTATACCTTCATTCACCCGTTCGACGATCCGGCGGTCGCGACCGGACAGGGCACCATCGCCATGGAGATCATCAAAGAACTGCCGACGGTGGACTATATCCTCGTACCGGTGGGCGGTGGTGGACTGGCAGCGGGTGTGAGCACCCTTGCGAAGCTCTTGAACCCGAAGATCAAAGTCATCGGCGTCGAGCCGGCGGGTGCGAACTGCCTACAGGCATCTCTTGCGGCAGGCAAGCCTGTGACACTCCCGAGCGTGTCGACGATTGCGGACGGTACAGCGGTCAAAACCCCGGGAAAGGAGATTTTTCCGTATTTGCAAAAGGGGCTGGACGATGTGATTACGGTCGAGGACGACGAGCTGATTGTTGCTTTCCTCGATATCGTGGAGAACCACAAGCTGATCGTAGAAAATTCGGGACTCTTGACAGTGGCGGCACTCAAGCATCTGGGCGTGACGGGCAAAAAAATCGTTTCGGTGCTCAGCGGCGGCAATATGGACATTATCACCATGTCCTCGGTCGTGCAGCTCGGACTCATCAAGCGGAACCGGATCTTTACGGTATCGGTACTGCTGCCGGACAAGCCGGGCGAGCTGGTCAGAGTCGCTTCCATCATCGCGGCGCAGAACGGCAATGTCATCAAGCTGGAACACAACCAGTTCGTGACCACCAATCGTACCGCAGCGGTGGAACTGAAGATCACCATCGAGGCTTTCGGTACGGAGCATAAAGACGAAATCTGCAGGGCACTGACAGAGGCGGGCTATACGCCGCAGCTCATCAGTGTGCTGATGTAAAAGGCAGGATAGGCGGGTACCTTGGACTGACGGGGCACGCCGACACGAATCAACTGACAGAGAAAGGAGAGGGCACGCGGCAGACGGTAAACAGGGAACCGGCAAATCGCCGCGCGCGGGAGTGATCATATGAAATATCATATCGCAGTTATCAAGGGGGACGGTATCGGTCCGGAGGTCATCGACGAAGCAGTCAAGGTGCTGCAGGCCGTCGGCACAAGATACGGACACAGCTTCCAATATACTTACTTAAAGGCGGGCGGTGATGCCATCGACGCCTGCGGACAATGTCTGCCGGAGGAAACCGTACAGAAGGCGAAGGAGAGCGATGCAGTGCTGCTCGGCGCGGTCGGCGGACCGAAGTGGGACAGCCTGCCGGGTGCAGAGCGGCCGGAACGGGCGCTCCTGGGACTCCGCAAAGCGCTCGGCCTGTTTGCGAATCTCAGACCTGCCATCATGTTCGATGCGCTCAAGGACGCTTGTCCGCTCAAACCGGAGAAGGTGGCGGGCGGTCTGGATCTGCTGGTGGTCAGAGAATTGACCGGCGGCATTTACTTCGGCGAACGCGGCACGAAAGAAACAGCGGATATGGGGCTGGCAGCTTACGACGTGGAGCAGTACGCCGAAAAAGAAGTGGAACGCATCGCGGAGATCGCTTTCCAGATGGCGATGAAAAGAAACAAAAAGGTCACTAGCGTTGATAAGGCGAACGTGCTGGAGAGCTCGCGGCTTTGGAGAAAGACGGTGGCGCGCGTGGCAGAGAAATATCCGCAGGTCACTCTCGAAAACTTCTACGTCGACAATGCGGCGATGCAGCTGGTATACGATCCGAAGCAGTTCGATGTACTTGTGACGAGCAATATCTTCGGCGACATTCTTTCGGACGAGGCGAGCATGATCACCGGCTCGATCGGCATGCTCCCATCGGCAAGCCTCGCGGAGGGCGCATTCGGCATGTACGAACCGGTACACGGTTCGGCGCCGGATATCGCAGGTACAGGCAAGGCAAATCCGATTGCTGCGATCCTTTCGGCGGGGATGCTGCTGCGCTATACCTTAGGACTGACCACAGAGGCCGATGCCATCGAGCAGGCAGTCAAGGATGTTTTGAAAGAGGGCTGGCGTACCGCGGACATCGCGCAGGCGGACAGCAAGGCGGCAAGCACCGCAGAGATGGGCAGCCTGATCGCCGAAAAGATCAGGTAGATCAGAAAAACAAAAACAATGAAACAACAATGAAACAAAGCAAGATGAGATAACACATCAGCTAACACAAGGGTAGGAAGATGCAGAGTTTATTGGAAGATTTATGGCTTTATCAAAAGAGTAAAGACAGCAGGGCACTGGCAGAAGCGGAGGCGCTGCTTGCGGCAGAGGACGAGAGCACCCGCAGACAGGCGGCAAATCGCTTCGTCAGGTGCGTACTGGCAGAGGCTGCGCAGCATGACTTTCGCAAAAACCTCTGGCAAAGCTGTGTGACTTATGATATCGCTACCAACGAGAATGCGTTTTCGCTGCGGGAAGAGCGCAGACAGGAAACCGCGGACGGAGGAAGCTGCGGAAAGGACACTTTTGCAAGACATGATTGCAGCCTGCTGCGCAGACTGTTTTCCTTAGCGCTTGCGGCAGAGGCGCAAAAGCCCGGCGCGGAGGTGCTCGCCGCATTGGCAGATTACGAACCGTTTCGACCGGGATCTGCAGAAGGCACGCTGATAGAAACGCTGCGGCAGAGACTGGAGGAGGCTGCGGATGACGAAGCGTTTTACGATGAGATTTGCCGCTTCTACCGGAACCATGGCGTGGGTCTGTTCGGGATGTATCAGGCATTTACTCTCGCAGCTGAGCAGGGCGCGGTGCAGCTGCAGCCGATCACACGAACCGGGGCGGAGACCTTGGACGATCTGATCGGATATGAAGTCCAGAAGGAAATGCTCACAGCCAATACCGAAGCCTTTGTGCAGGGAAAGCCTGCCAACAATGTCTTGCTCTACGGAGACGGCGGTACCGGCAAAAGCACGAGCATTCGGGCCCTGCTTCATCGATACGGCGGGGACGGACTGCGGATCATACAGGTCTATCGGCATCAGATGCAGTACCTGCCGGAGGTCATCTCAGAGATCAAAAACAGAAAATATCGCTTCTTGATTTATATGGATGATCTGTCCTTTGAGGACTTTGAAACCGAATACAAGTATTTGAAGGCGGTGATCGAGGGCGGACTGGAACCGAGACCGGAGAACGTGCTGGTCTATGCGACCTCCAATCGCAGACATTTCATCAAGGAGACCTGGAATGACCGCAGAGACGAGGAACACAACGGCGAGATCTTTCGCAGTGACTCGCTGGAGGAGAAACGCAGTCTGGCAGATCGATTTGGTCTGCAGATCTACTACGGCAAACCGACGAAAGAGGAGTATCATCGCATTGTGGAGGCGCTCGCCGCGCGTGAGGGGCTCCGGTGCAGCAAGGAAGCCCTCCATGCGGCGGCAACGAAGTGGGAGATCCGCCACGGCGGCGTATCAGGCAGAAGTGCCAGACAGTTTATAGACTATATGAAAGGAATGGAGAACGAAACGAGATGAAGATGACAGGCGCAGAGGTCGTTATGAAAATTCTTTTAGAGCATGGTGTGGATACCGTCTTTGGTTACCCGGGCGGCACAGCACTGTTTTTATACGACGAATTATACAAGTACAGCGATCAGATCAGACATGTATTGACCGCACATGAGCAGGGGGCGGCACATGCCGCCGATGGCTACGCAAGATCGACCGGCAAGGTCGGCGTCGCTTTTGCAACGAGCGGGCCTGGCGCGACAAATCTGGTGACCGGTATCGCGACGGCCTATATGGACAGCATACCGACGGTGTTTATCACCGCGAACGTCGGCAATCATCTGATCGGCAGAGACGCTTTCCAGGAGGTCTGTATTACAGGCGTGACGTTCCCGATCACAAAGCACAACTACTTTGTGAACAATAAGGAGGAGCTGGCTGATGCGCTCAGGAACGCCTTCCGCATCGCAAACAGCGGTCGCAAGGGTCCGGTGCTCGTCGATATCACCAAGGATGTGACACAGGAGCTGGTGGACTACGAACCGGCAGAGCCTTATCCTACGAGCAGCCTGCCGGCAGCGAAAACAGGAGACGGCGCGGCGCACGCGGATGCAGCAGCAAGCGCAGAGAACAGCGAGCAGAAAGAAGTCGAAAAATTTGCCCGCCTGATCAATCGCGCACATAGACCGGTCATTCAGATTGGCGGCGGTGTGATCGCTTCCGCCTCGGAGGCAGAGGTGCTGGAGCTGGCTGCCAAAGCTGACATGCCGATCGTATCGACCCTGATGGGTCTGGGCGCAGTGCCGGACAGCGAGCCGCATTACTTCGGCCTTTTGGGCATGCATGGCTCTTACGCGGCAAACAAATGCGTTGCAGAGGCAGATCTGGTGCTGACGCTCGGAGCTCGCTTCAGCGACCGCGTTGCTCTGAAGCCGGAAGCCTTTGCGAAGGAGGCGAAGGTCCTGCAGATCGACATCGATAAGAGTGAGATCGGTAAAAATGTAGCAGTCGCAGAGGCTATCGTCGGTGACTGCAAACAGGTCCTGCAGGCGCTGCTGCCGCATATCGAAAAAGCGCAGCATGCAGACTGGCTGGAACAGATCGAAGCATGGCAGGCGGAGCACCCGACGCAGATAAGGGATGCGCATGGCATGTTAAATCCGCAGGAGATCATCGCATGTATGTGTGCACACGATGCGGACAAGGAGACGATCTTTGTGACAGATGTCGGACAGCATCAGATGTGGGCGGCACAGTATGTGAAGCAGACGAAACCGCGCAACTTCCTGACCAGCGGCGGACTGGGCACCATGGGCTTCGGCTATGGCGCAGCGATCGGCGCACAGCTTGGGAATCCGGATAAGCGTGTCGTGCATCTGACCGGAGACGGGTCGTTCCATATGAATCTGAACGAGGCATGTACGGCGGTTTCCAACAATCTGCCGATCATCACCGTGATCTTCAACAATACCGTTTTGGGTATGGTTTATCAGTGGCAGACCTCTTTCTACGAACAGCGCTATTCCAATACGGTGCCGGAACGCAAAACGGATTTCGTGAAGCTGATCGAGGCTTTCGGCGGCACAGGCTACCGCGCGGAGACCGCGGAGGAATTCGCAGCGGCTTATCAAAAGGCGCTGCAGGCGGACGGTCCGGTATGGATCGACTGCAGGATCGCCAAGACGGATAGAGTCCTGCCGATGATCCCGAACGGCAAGACCATTGATGATATGATTTTTGAGTAGAAAGGGGCAGCAGTATGAAGAAAGAAGTCGTCAGTATTTACGTTGACAATAAAGCGAATGTATTGACCCGCGTCGTGAGTCTGTACGGCAGGCGAGGGTTCAATATCGATTCTTTGACCGTTTCCGCGACGAACGATCCGGCGATCTCGCGGATCACGATCGTCTTTGAAGGAGATAATCTGACCCTGCATCAGATCGTATCGCAGACGGAAAAGCTGGAGGTTGTCCGAAGCATCAAGGCGCTGCGCGACAGCGAGAGCTTTTTCCGGGAGCTGCTGATGGTCAAGGTGCACGCGGACAAAAATGTGCGCAGGGAGATCAAGGAAATCGTAGACATCTACCGCGCCAAGATCATCAATCTGACGCAGAGCGAGATGGTGCTGGAGTTGACCGGAAGTCCCGAGAAGCTCGATGCTTTCCTGGGTATGCTCAGTACGTATGAAATCATTGATATTTGCAGAACCGGGGTCACCGGTATCGAAAAATAGAGTAAAATCAAAAAACAAAGAGAAATGAAAGAAAAAGTTATGAAAAAGAAAAGGAGACAAAAAAATGATCAACAAGTATTATGATTCCGACTGTAATTTTGCAATGCTCGACGGTAAAACGGTAGCGATCCTGGGCTTCGGCAGCCAAGGACACGCGCATGCGATGAATCTGCAGGAAAGTGGCGCCAAGGTGGTCGTCGGTTTAAGACCGGGTTCGGCGCATACAGCCAAGGCAGAAGCCGCAGGCTTAAAGGTCATGGGGATCGAAGAGGCCGCAGAGGCAGGCGACATCGTGATGATGCTGACGCCGGACGAGCTGCAGGCGCAGATCTATAAAGAGCAGGTAGAGAAACACATGAAGCCGGGCAACGTGCTGGCTTTCGCGCATGGCTTCAACATTCATTTCAATCAGATTATTCCTTCCAAAGACCTTGATGTTATCATGATCGCGCCGAAGGGACCGGGACACACCGTCAGAAGTCAATATGTAGAGGGTAAGGGCGTACCGAGTCTGATCGCGGTATATCAGGACGCTTCCGGCAAGGCGAAGGATTACGCGCTGGCTTATGCAAGCGGTATCGGCGCAGGCAGAGCGGGCATTCTGGAGACGACCTTCAAGGAAGAGACCGAAACAGACCTGTTCGGCGAACAGGCAGTCCTTTGTGGCGGTGTCTGCGAGCTGATGAAGGCAGGCTTCGACACGCTGGTTGGCGCCGGTTACGAACCGGAAATGGCATATTTTGAATGTATCCACGAGATGAAGCTGATCGTTGACCTGATTAACGAGGGCGGTTTCGACAAGATGAGATACTCCATTTCCAACACTGCGGAATACGGCGATTACAGAACCGGCAAGCGCATCATCACCGAAGATACCAGAAAAGAAATGAAAAAGGTTCTGGAAGAAATTCAGGACGGTACCTTTGCCAGTGAGTTCATTCAGGAATTCAACGCAGGCGGCAAGGCAAGATTCCTCGCGACGAGAAAGAAGGAAGCTTCCCATCTGCTCTGCAAGACAGGCGCAGAGCTGAGAAAGATGATGAGCTGGCTCAAAAAATAGGCAGACGCCAAGGAAGAACAAGGGGAACACAAGATGAAAACCAGAAGTAAACTTGTAACGGAGGGCGTAGAGAAGGCACCGATGCGGAGCCTTTTCTACGCGATGGGATATACGGAAGAGGAGCTTGCGCGGCCGCTGGTCGCGGTCGTTTCGGCGCACAGCGAGATCGTACCGGGGCACATGCATCTGGATAAGATCACCGAGGCGGTCAAAGCAGGCGTGCGCATGGCAGGCGGGACACCGATCATGGTGCCTGCCATCGGCGTCTGCGACGGCATCGCCATGGGACATATCGGTATGAAATATTCGTTGGCCAGCCGCGAACTGATCGCGGACAGTGTGGAGACGATGGTCATGGCGCATGCGTTCGACGGCGCGGTGCTGGTGCCGAACTGTGATAAGATCGTTCCGGGTATGGTGATGGCAGCCTGCAGGATGGATATTCCGGCAGTCGTATGCTCCGGCGGTCCGATGATGTCCGGTCTGGTGAACGGCGTGGAGACGAGTCTTTCCAAGATGTTCGAGGCGGTAGGCGCCAGGAAGGCAGGCATCATCGACGACGCGGGTCTGCAGGAATATGAACAGAATGTCTGCCCGGGATGCGGTTCCTGTTCCGGCATGTATACGGCTAACAGCATGAACTGCCTCTGCGAAGCAATCGGCATCGCGCTGCCGGGCAACGGCACGATTCCGGCAGTTTCCTCGAAGCGCATCATGCTGGCTAAGCATGCGGGTATGGCGATCATGGAGCTGATCACAAAGGGTGTGACTGCGCGTGACATCATCAACGAAAAGTCGATCCGCAACGCGATCGCTTGTGATATGGCGCTGGGCTGTTCTTCCAACAGCGTGCTGCACCTTCTTGCGATTGCCCATGAAGCCGGCGTGACACTCGACCTTCATGTATTCAACGAGATCAGCAGCGTAACACCGAACCTCTGCCATCTGGCACCGGCAGGCGGCACGCATATGCACGATCTCGACAACGCGGGCGGTGTTCCTGCGGTCATGGCGCAGCTTGCGGCTAAGAGCCTGATTGATACCACGCTGCCGACCGTCAGCGGGAAAACCGTCGGCGAAAACATCGCGGGCAGGACGATCCGCAATGCAGGGGCGATTCGTCCGATCAGCGAGCCGTACAGCGAGACCGGCGGCATCGCCATTCTCTGGGGCAATCTCGCCAAGGATGGCTGTGTGGTCAAGCGCAGTGCGGTCGCGCCGGAGATGCTCGTGCATACAGGTCCTGCAAGAGTTTTTGACAGTGAAGAGGACGCGATCGCAGCCATCTATGCGGGCAGCATCAAGGACGGCGAAGTGGTCGTCATTCGCTATGAGGGACCGAAGGGTGGTCCGGGTATGCGGGAAATGCTCAATCCGACCAGTGCGCTGGCGGGCATGGGGCTGGACAAGACCGTTGCTTTGATCACCGATGGCAGATTCAGCGGCGCCAGCCGCGGCGCGTCTATCGGACATGTCAGTCCGGAGGCTGCGGACGACGGTCTGATCGGTCTGGTGCGCGAGGGCGATCTCATCGACATCAATATTCCGGCGTATCAGATCAATGTTCGTGTTTCCGATGCGGAATTTGAAGAACGCCGCAAAGCTTATGCCAAGCCGGAGCCGAAGGTCAAGAGCGGCTGGCTGGAGCGGTACGGACGTCTTGTATCCTCCGCAAACACAGGCGCTGTATTAAAGTAAAAGGGAGGACAAAAAATGAGCAATACATTCAGCATTACTTTAACGAAAAATCCAAAAGCAAAGCCGGATCCGGAGCATCTGCAGTTCGGAACCGTCTTTACCGACCATATGTTCCTGATGAATTACACGCCGGACAAGGGCTGGCATGACGGCCGCATCGTACCATACGCACCGCTTGCGCTCGACCCGGCCAGTACAGTATTTCATTACGGACAGGAAATGTTCGAGGGTCTGAAAGCGTATCAGACCAAGGATGGTAAGGTTCAGCTTTTCAGACCGGATATGAACGCCAAGAGAACCAACAACACGAATCAGAGAATGTGCATGCCGCAGATGGACGAGGAGCTTTTTGTGGATGCAGTCAAGGCGATCGTAGATGTGGATCGGGACTGGATCCCGCAGAAGGAAAATACCGCCTTATATATTCGTCCTTTCATCATCGCAACACAGCCAAAGCTGGGCGTTGCTGCTTCGGACACCTATTTGTTCATCATTATTCTGAGCCCTGTCGGCCCGTATTATGAACATGGATTGGCGCCGACCAAGATCTATGTCGAGGACGAATATATCCGCTCCGCGATGGGTGGCACAGGCTTTGCGAAGATCGGCGGCAACTACGCGGCAGCCATGATCGCAGAGAAAAAAGCGCATGATATGGGATTTGATCAGGTGCTCTGGCTCGATGCCAAGGAAAAGAAGTATGTCGAGGAGATCGGTACCTCCAACGCGTTCTTTAAGATCGACGGCGAGATCTACACCTCATCTCTGATCGGCACGATCCTGCCGGGCATCACCAGAGCCTCCATGATCGAGGTTATGAAGGACTGGGGCTACAAGGTCAACGAGACCCGCTTTACCATCGACGATGTGTTCAAAGCAGGGGAAGAAGGCAAACTGGAGGAGGTCTTTGCGACCGGAACCGCTGCCGTCATCTCCCCGGTCGGCGAGCTGTACTGGAAGGACAAAAAACTCGTCATCAACAACGGCGAGATCGGCGATCTGTCGCAGAAGCTCTATGATGAGCTCTATGGCATTCAGACCGGCGCGATCGAAGACAAATACGGCTGGACTGTACCGGTATAAGCAAGGACAAAAGTGCATATAGCGATATTTCCGGAATAATCATAAAAAGTCGGCGCATGAGCAGGAAAAGTTCATGCGCCGTACCTATAAGTCATGTAAGCTTGCGCAGCTGCAAGCATTGTCAAACGTCTACCAAAGCTCGTATTTTTCTAATGCGGCTCTTAATTCATCTCTAAAATCAGGATGCGCGATCCGGATTAGCGCCTCGGCTCTTTCCGCTACGGTCAAGGCTCTCAACCAGGCAATACCGTATTCCGTAACAACGTAATCGACATCGTTTCTGGAGGTCGTAACGACAGCGCCCTGATGCAGGAACTGATAAATCACCGAGAAGAAAAACATCGCACCCGAGGTAGGCGTGATTCCCAGCTTTAATTCTCTGTTCTTTTTGTGCAGCTCGGCGAGCAGCTCCTCCGTCCTTTCCCGGAAGAAGTCCAGGACCTCTTTGCCGTAGGCATAGACTTTTTCGCCCTCCGCAGTCAGCTTGAATTCCTTGGCATTCCTGTCGATCAGAATCACATTCAGTTCGATTTCCAGATTCTGTATCGCCTTGCTGAGCGCTGGTTGGCTGACATAAAGACTGTTTGCTGCTTTCGTAAAGTTTTCGTATTTGACTGTTTCAACAAAATATTCTGTGGCTCTGATATTCATCGTGATGCTTGCAACCTCCTGTTGACTGCGCTACTGCGCGAATGTTTCTGCGAGCAGGACTGCGCCGATGGACAGACACAGGCTGAGCGCGATATAGAGAGCGGCGAGTGCGGGTCTGCCGTTTTGAAACAGCTCAGTGGTTTCCAGTGCGAAGGTCGAGAAGGTCGTAAAACCGCCGCAGACGCCTGTTTTTAGAAGCAGAAGCAGTCTTGGGGAGATGGAGGTTTTAGACGCCGCCACGACCAGCATACCGATACAGAACGAGCCGATGAGGTTGATCAGCAGGGTGTGCAGCGGAAACGCGCCGGAGCGGTGAAAGGGCAGCAGGGTAAAAAGATATCTGGATGCGGCGCCGACAAAGCCGCCGATGTCGACGATAAGACAGTTTAACATGAGAGGGACCTCCTTTGGAAGAGAAAGCTCTGAGACTATTATAAGGGAAAAACGGTGAATTTGCTAGGACAAAAGTGCGCATAACGAAATCTGAGATTTCTATGCGCACATGGCGCTCACCCATGAGCGCCGCTTCGCAAGGTGCTT
>ERZ773242.2196-NODE-2196-length-16681-cov-3.748105_pt1 | contig 16681 bp, 7 predicted proteins | sample MGYA00511077_ERZ773242 | MGnify/ENA primary metagenome ERZ773242 (study PRJEB29015, sample SAMEA2737754) | human gut metagenome | biome: human gut; feature: human-associated habitat; material: faeces | place: China | collected 2012 ... | reverse complement strand
TCTTAAACCTTCGTCGCGGCAATATTCGGTCGCCCACATCGGATGATGTTCGCTTCTGTTAATGTACAGCATTTCGCCGCCGTATTCTGCTTCGCGGATATCCAACATTTCACGTGATCCGATGGCACGTCCGCCGAACGGGTCGTATTTGTCGCGGACAGCTTTCATTTCTATCATGTGTTCGCGGCTGATGGCTTTGTTGCCACATTCGTAGAACAGGATACTCGGATTATTACGGTTGTAGATAATCGCGTCTCGCATCAACTCTACCCGTTGTTCCCATTGACGTCCTTCACGGTCTTTTTCAGCATCTCCGGCAGGCATTGCCTGTATCAGACCTACACGGTCGCAGGATTCTACATCCTGTTTCCACGGAGTAACGTGCATCCAGCGAACCAGATTCGCGTTTCCTTTCACCATCAGGTCATTAGAGAAATCGCTCAACCAGGCAGGTACGGACAGGCCTACTGCCGGCCATTCGTTGCTGGTACGCTGTGCATATCCTTTCATTTGGATAATACGGTCGTTCAGCCATATCTTTCCTTCTGCAAAACGTGTCTTGCGGAAGCCGGTGCGGGTACTTACTTCATCGAATACCTGATTGTTGTCATCTTTCAGAGCGGTTTTTACCGTATACAAGTAACCATATCCCCAACTCCAGAAGTGAAGATTATGGAGGGTGGCGGATGCTTTTACCGTTTTAGTCTCTCCGGCTTTCAAAGTCACTTTATCACCTTGGAAAGTTTTCATTAGTTTGCCGTCTGCATCAAGTACACTCACTTGATAGCTGAATTGCCGGGGAGCTTTACTGTCATTTCTGACTTCCGATTCGGCATGAATCGTAGCTTTGCGTCCTTGGATGTCGAAGTCTTGGGCATAGACGTATACGCCTGTCGTTTTCAGGTTGCTATATAGGGGAAGAGTCTGATATACATTATCAGTAACGTACAAGAAGACGTTTTTAGGAATACCGCCATAGTTGGCATTGAAATTGCGGTCGTTCCACTGGAACTTAGAGTTAGTTCCTTCTTCTCTGTACATCCAGTCGTTGTCGGTGCGAACGGCAATCACGTTCTCACCCTCTTTGATATGTGGAGTCAGGTCGAACCCTACCGCCATAACACCATTTTCGTGTCTGCCCAGATAATGTCCGTTGAGATAGAAGTCTCCGCGTTGGCGTACTCCTTCAAATTCGACGAATACTTTCTGATTACTTTTCAGTTCCGGAATCCGGAAATTCTTGCGATACCATACCACTGTATCTGTCAATTGTTCGATGGAAAGTTTGAATGCTTCGTCTTCATTGAAGGCATGAGGCAAAGTCACTTGTTTCCATTTACTGTCGTCGAATTTTGCGTCTTTGGCTTTAGGAAAGTCTCCTATCCGCAGCTTCCATTCGCTGTTGAAATTGTATTTTTTGCGTTCGGATGCCTGTCCGTTGATGACAGACAGTGCAGTCAGCAGAAATACGAAAAGAAATAATTTGTGTTTCATGATAGTCTATTAAAATGTTCTGCTGCAAAGGAAGTACATTGAGAGAAAACATACATATACTACCGTACGGAAAGGATGTAATTTTTATCTCATGATGAAAAAAAGCGACTGGTATTTGTACACAATTTCAGATAATAGTACACATTCCCCGTTGATAGGAGAATGAGATACTATTATCTGCGGTTAGCACATGTTCTTTTTAAACATCCGTTTCATTCTCTTCTTCTTTTTCTTCGGAAGCTTGTTCTGTGTTCTCTGCCGTATCATTGGAAGCCGGAGCTTTACCACCGTTCTTCTGATAAACAGAAGGGGCTATTCCGAATTGATTCTTGAAGCATTTGCTGAAATAATAGGGATCGTTGATACCTACTTTGTAGGAAATCTCGGAAACAGTCAGGTCTTCGGTTAACAATAATTCCGCAGCTTTCTTCAAACGAATGACACGCAGGTATTCATTGGGAGAGTATCCGGTGACACCACGTACTTTCTTGTAGAATACGGTACGTCCCAATCCCATCAGGTTGGCATAGTCATCTACGGAAAATTCCGTTTCCACCATGTGCTCGTTCAGCATTTCATTCAGTTTTGCCAGGAATTTGCTGTCCTTGTTGTTCGTACAGATAGCCGCATGAACCATTCCCGGTTCGTTGGAGAATTTTTCACGCAGTTTGTCCCGCTGTTCGATCAGTTTGGAGATTCTGGCCAGTAATAAGGAGATGCTGAATGGTTTGGTGATATAAGCATCCGCGCCGGATTCGATACCTTCCAGATATTTTTCTTCCATATTGAGGGCGGTTAGCAGAATGATGGGAATGTGGCTGGTGGCAAATTCATTCTTTAATTTCTTGGTCACTTCGAATCCCGTCATACCCGGCATTAATACGTCGCAGATAATCAGATCTGCATCATAAGTTTGTGCACGTTCGAAGCCACTGATACCATCCGCTTCTGCCACTACTTCGAAGTAATGACTGATTTCTTCTTTCAGGAATTCGCGGACATCATTATCATCTTCAATGATTAATACTTTCCGCTTGTTCAACGGTACGGGAGGTGCTGCCTGTTCGTCCGTATTTTCGTCTGTGACAAACTCTTTATGGCGTTGTTTCTCTTCTTCAATCAATAACTGGTTAGGAACCAGGAAATCTTTTTCTTCATAAACACTGGCGTCCGTTGGTAGTTCGACGGTGAAGATGGAACCGCCGCCTTCATTCTCATTATAAGAAATCGTTCCTTTATGTATATTGATCAGACCGTATGTCAGATGAAGTCCGACGCCTACACTGCTGTGTGAGAAGCTGCTTTGCATAAAGCGTTTGAACAGTTCGGCACGCTTCTCTTTCGGGATGCCCAGTCCTGTGTCGATCACTTGTATGCAGAGCTGTTTCTTCTGTTCCTGTACGTCTACTTTGAATATAATCTTTCCGTTGGAAGGAGTATATTTAAAAGCGTTGGAGAGCAGGTTATAGATCACTTTATCAAGATTCCCCTTATCCACAGGCATCTTGTAAGAGTTCTGTGAGGGCTCGAAACGGAAATCCATGTTTTTGGATTCGCTGACGTCCTTGAAACTAAGGAATATCTCATAGCAGAAAGCGACAACATCCGTTTCCTCCAGGGAGAGGGCGAGTTTGTTTTTCTGCATTTTCCGGAATTCCAGTAGTTGGTTGATAAGCCTCAACATTCGTTTCGTGCTCTTGTCCATGATCTTCAGGGAGTGTTGCATATCCTTGGAGTGGTTTCCCATGTTGACAATTCTTTCCAAAGCACCTTGAATCAGTGTCAACGGAGTGCGGAATTCATGAGAGATGTTGGTAAAGAATTCCAGTTTATACTCCGTCAACTGGTTTTCTACAGCGATACGGTTACGCAGCGCATTGAAATTTCTGATAATACGGAAACTGAAGTAACCCGCTATGGCTATTAGAATGGCATAGATCAGGTAAGCCCATCCGGTTTTCCAGAAAGGAGGAGCTATTACGATTTCCATCACATTTTCTTCTCCCCAGATACCGGCGGCGTTGCAGGCTTTCACATGTAGTTCATATTTGCCCGGAGGCAGATTCCGGTAAGTGGCAAAGTTCAGGCTGGAGGGCGAACTCCATTCCGTATCGTATGGAGGAAGACTGTAAGAGTATTTGGATACCCCGTCCAGATAGTTGAAGGTAGAGAAAGAGATCGTGAGTGAACTCTGATAATATTTCAGGTTCAGTTCGTTGATGTAAGGCATTGCTTCTTGTAAAGGCGAATCCTCCACTCCCGGAAGCATGTGCGCACCGTTGATTTGAAGTCCGGTGAAGATAACGGAGGCAGGCTTGTCCAACGTCTCTATCTTGTTGGCATCCAGTACTACCAAGCCATAGTTTGTTCCGAACAATAATTTGCCGTCATTGCTGACGCAAGCGGTGTTTTCACTATATACATTTCCTAAAGTGTAGGAAGAGAAAAAGTAATTTTCTATCTGTTTGGTAGCCGGGGTGAAACGGGAGATGCCATATTCGGTTGCAATCCACATTTTATGGTCCTTATTCTGGACAATGGATTGTACGACTGCATTGGATAATCCGTCTTTTATATCATAGCAATCGAAAGTCAGGTGTTGATAGCTGTCTCCCGGGTGGCAGACTGCGAATCCGGCCCCGGAAGTACCAATCCACATATTACCTTTATCATCGTTCATCAAACAACGGATCTCGTTGCTGGGGAATGTGCCGTTGGCATGATTGTAAATCACGTAATTCTTGGGTGATGCAATCAGTGAATCCGGATGGAAGATATAAATACCGTTGTTGGTGCCTACCCACATGCGTCCGTTTTTGTCCTCTTCGATGACACGGATGCGTTTTTCACCGTAGTTGTCTTGTAAGAAGTGTTTGAACTGGTAGCCGTCGGCAGTTTTAATTGCTAAATTTAATCCTCCACCGAAAGTGCCTAGCCACATACGTCCTTTTCTATCGCGATAAATGGAGTAAACCTGGTCGTTGGATAGAGAGTTAGGGGTCCTGGGGTCATTCTCATACCATTTGTTTGCGCCGATGCGAAGGCCGATCCCTCTCATTCCCAGCCATAAGTTGCCTTCCTGATCTTCGTTCATGCTGTAAACGTTATGGGTGAAGTCCTCTTGCCGGATCACTTTGGTCAGGGCAGAGTTGTATTCGTAAAGGCTACCCATGCGGTTGGCCATGTAGATATTGCCGTTTTGAGTCTGAAAGAGCATGCGGATGGTATTCGAGCGGTCGGAACTGTTTTCACCGCTGGGATGAATACGCTGTGTTCCTTTGTTCAGAATTTCCAAATGAGATAAACCCGAGAATTCGGAGCTTACCCAGATACCTCCGGAACGGTCTTCTATTACAAATTGAAGATAGTTGGAGTTGATGTGGCTGGATTGATTGACTTCGAATGTGAAGTGTTGCAGGTTACCCGTCGATAATTCATAAGCGTAAAGCCCGTTGCCGTAAGTCGATATCCAGAGAATGTCCCGTGAGTCGTGTACGATGCTGTAACGTTCCACATCGATGTAACCGATATGTTTGGAGGAAAGGAACTGGAAAGGTTTGATTTTGCCGGTGGTTATATCGACGTACCATAAATTGCCCGTATAGTTATGTACCCATACATTTTTCTTATTGTCCCTGGTGACAGCGCCATTTTTGATATTCAGTTCCGAGTAACGACTTAGTTTACCGGTCGGAATATCCAGTATGTAGCTGCCGTTGACGGTAAACAATACCCATTTATCATGCAAGAGGAAGTTGCCTGTGACGTGGCCTGTATCATCAAAGCTTTCGGCTAACGACGCAACCTTTTCTAGCTTGTCCGTGGAATAGGTATGACGGTAGATTTCATTTTTATCGGTAATGATACAAGTGTATTTATCATAAGAAATGATGTGTTCCCAGTTCTGTTGTTGCGGGTCGAGGTTGTTCGTTTTACCGTTCTGATACTTCAATAACCCTTTGTCCGTACCAATCCAGACTTCTCCTTTTGCACTTTCCAGAACGAATTGTACTTTATCGGAAGGCAGGTTGCCTGATTTCTCTTTATACGCTTGCGATGAAAATTTGCCGTCCTGATAAACGACTCTGCGGCAACCGTTTTGATTATGCCATAACCAAATAGAGTTGTCGGAAAGGATAATGAATTTGGAATAGTTTTCCTTGTATTCCCCATTTCCGGTGAAATCCACAAAACAGCCATGACGTAAATCATAGCAACTGATAAAAGAAGAAATTGTTGAAATCCACATGAAGCCGTTCGGGTCTTCTTCCATGCTTCGGATACGGGAATCGGCTAATGAGAGCGGGTTATTTATATCCGGATAGATATTGACGAAAGAATTGCCGTCATAATAACTTAATCCGTTGAGAGTTCCCAGCCAGATAAATCCTTTACTGTCCTGCATCATATAGCGGGTCGAATTATTTGCTAATCCATCTCCGGTAGTCAGCTTATTGGAGCGAATTTCCACGGAGGCCGACAGTGGATAGAGATAAAGCAATAAAAGCGATAATATAAGGAATGTATTCTTCTTCATAGTGGATTTATATGTGTTATATGCAGGCAAAGATAGTTATTTCTTTGGATTTTAAACAAATCTGCCCTTCGTATAGTAAAATACCAAGGGCAAGAGATGTGTATTTGTGGTTGGCGCTGATACTTTTAGTATAACACTTACTTGAATTGATATCCTCTGAAAGTACCTTTCATCTTTATAAGGTCCGGTCCGAAATAGAATCCCGGTTGTGTTGGCTGGTTATAGCCTACATTTTGGGTAGCGATACTGATTCTGTATATCGGTTCTTCAAGGAAGGTGTGGAATCTGTATTCGGTCGGGATAGTCGATACGTAGAGCCGGAGAGAAGCGTTGTCCTCGGAGCGTACGAGTACTTCTTCCCGCCAGTCGCCTATAATGTCACCTTGCAGACAAGGATTCGATTTCGTTCCATTGTTGAAAAGAGTTCCTGTGAATTTGACAAGCGGAACAAACTTTTTATTTTCCCAGTCGTATTTAATAATCATGCTTCTATCCAGTAGTTCGCGCAATAGGTCTCCATCCCACCAGACAGCCATATTGGTCGGCATATTTCTCATTTTGGGGGCTATGATTTCTCCTTTTACGTTTCGAATACCTTGTGAATCTCCTGACCACATTTCCACACCCGGATGAGTCGGGTCAATGTCGGCGGCCATACAACGTCCTACATCGGTATTGCTTTTTAGCTGCAACAACACTTCTCCCGTTGCAGCATCTCTATAAGTGGAGCCGTCACGTTTGTTTTCATGGCAGTCCCACACTTGCAGACCTTTTCGTGAAGGGTCAAAATGTGTCAGGTGGATGGCGTCTCCATGTCCCATTCGGGTAGAATAAAGTCCTTTGCCGTTGTGGTCGATAGCACAGGAACCGTAAATGATTTCGTCGCATCCATCACCATCCACATCGCCTACACGCAGATTGTGGTTTCCTTGTCCGGCGTACTGCTCACATCCGGGATGGTTGCTGTCGAATACCCAACGGTTCTTCAGTTCTTTTCCGTTCCAGTCGAAGGCAGCCAGAACAGTACGCGTGTAGTAGCCTCGGCACATGACAACACTTGGGTGTACTCCGTCAAGATAGGCTACACAAGCCAGGAAGCGGTCGCTTCGGTTACTTTTTGCGTCTCCCCAGTCGGCAACGTTGCCGCGGGCAGGGATATAGTCGATGGTATGTAAGGCTTCACCGGTGTCTCCTGAAAAAACAGTCAGGTATTCTTTGCCTTTCAGAATACGTCCTTGTTTCATTATCTGATTTCTGCTGGGATCGAAAGTTCCCTCTTCGCGATAGTCTGCATTTGCATCTCCTATCACTTTCCCTTTGCTGTCTATTGTTCCGTCGGCAGTCCGCATCACTACTTCCGCTTTGCCGTCACCATCCAGATCGTACACCATGAATTGAGTATAATGAGCTCCTGCACGTATGTTTTTACCCAAGTTGATACGCCATAGTTGTTCTCCGTTCATTCGGTAACAATCGATGTATACTTCGCCTGTATAGCCTTCATGTGCATTGTCGTGTGAATTGCTGGGGTCCCATTTGAGGATAATTTCGTATTCGCCGTCACCGTCTACGTCACCGATGGAAGCATCATTGGGACTGTACGTGTAGGTATCACCTGCCGGAGTTATTCCGTCCGCCGGTTTTTGCAGGGGAATTTCCAGATAGCCGAGAGGCGCGTTTTCCGGGAGTGTGTATGTACCGTCAATGTGATGCGTCTCCTTGCCTTTTAGAACAGGACGTACTTCGTAAACAGCCGTTTTCTGACTGTTATTCTTATCACGGAACAAGGTGCTGACTGTGATGGGAGTGTCTGTCAGTTTCTTCCCGTCTCTGTACACATTGAAACCGGTCTGTATCGGATCGGAAGAAAGATACCTCCACGAAACGATTACTTCTGAAGGGTTTTCGCGAATGGCAACTACGCCGCGGTTTAGTTTCTCCCGTTGTAACTTTGAGTAGTTATAACCAGGTTGTCATTGTTGCAACAGGCAGCAACATGAATATGCACAATAGATAAATTGCAATTCTTCTCATATTTGTTTCATCGGTTTGGACCTTATTATATTTATTCACTCGCAAAATTACTCCTTTTTTGAATGTATGAAATGGAGAAATGTACAAAGACTATATACAATTGTGCACCCTTTCAAATTAATTGTCCGTATGATATAATATTCTATCTTTTGCGTACATCCGTCCATTACCTCTTTGATGATATGCGATAATTTTGCAACATGAACTAAAAGAAGTAATTATGAAGTATCTTTTATCTATTGTACTATTGGCCTTGATTGGTGTTACAACTCCGAAAAAGACAACTCCCGCTTATGATTGGGGAAGTGTGTCTGCAAAGCCGGATTTATCGTGGGCCGATCAGGTGGGGGCGCAGAGGACTCCGAAAAACACAGAATGGGATGCCGGAAAGTTCGGGTTGCGGAATGACACTTCCGTATTTAGTACTCCTGCTATCCAGGCCGCTATTGATGCTTGTCACCAACAGGGAGGAGGCACGGTAGTTGTTGCCCCGGGGTATTATAAAATAGGTGCTTTGTTTATCAAGAGTGGTGTGAACCTGCATCTTAGTAAAGGTACTACCTTGCTTGCGAGTGATAATATTCAGGACTATCCGGAATTTCCTTCCCGCATTGCCGGTATCGAAATGACATGGCCTTCGGCTGTTATCAATATAATGGATGCGGAAAATGCCGCTCTTACGGGGGAAGGCTTTATCGATTGCCGCGGAAAAGTATTCTGGGATAAATATTGGGCGATGCGGGAGGAATATGAGAAGAAGAATCTGCGCTGGATTGTGGATTATGATTGCAAGCGGGTGAGGGGAGTACTGGTTTCCAACAGCAAGCATATCACGTTGAAAGACTTTACGTTGGTGCGTACGGGATTCTGGGCTTGTCAGATTTTGTATTCGGATCATTGTTCGGTGAGCGGACTTACTATTAATAATAATGTAGGAGGTCACGGACCAAGTACGGATGGCATTGATATTGATTCATCCACCAATATTCTGGTAGAAAACTGTGATGTGGATTGCAACGATGATAATATTTGTATTAAGGCAGGGCGTGATGCGGATGGACTGCGTGTGAATCGTCCGACGGAGAATGTGGTGGTTCGTAACTGTATTGCCCGTAAAGGTGCGGGCTTACTGACTTGCGGAAGTGAGACTTCTGGTTCTATCCGTAATGTACTGGCTCATGATCTGATAGCGTATGGCACAGGAACGACATTGCGTCTGAAATCATCCATGAACCGTGGCGGAACGGTCGAGAATATCTATATGACGCGTGTTGAGGCTGATAGTGTGACTCATATCCTGTCTGTCGATTTGAACTGGAATCCGAAATATAGTTATTCTGCCTTGCCGAAAGAATATGAAGGAAAAGATGTTCCTGAACACTGGACTACTATGTTGACTCCGGTAGAGCCGAAGGAAAAGGGGTATCCTCATTTTCGTAATGTGTATTTCTCTCACGTAAAAGCAGACGGAGCAAAACGTTTTATTTCCGCTTCGGGATGGAATGCAAGTCATCGCATCGAGAATTTTTATCTGTCTAACATTAATGCGGAGGTGGAATCTGTCGGAAAGATAACTTATGGAAAGAATTTCCAGTTACAGGATATTCATTTGACGGTAAAAGATAAAAGCCGATTGAGGCAAACGGATAATATAGATAGTAAGATTGAGATTAATTACAAATAATTCTCCTTACAGGCAGGAAGCTCTTGACAAAGTCTTTTTTATGTTGTATATTTGTAGGTGTGAATATCAATGGATAAAAGGTTTGATTAAAAAGAATGAAAAAGAAACTAGTACAATATGATGACAATATATCAGGGAGTCCTTACAGTAGTTAAGCTGTGAGAGTTTCTGTATGAGCCAAAGGCTGTGAATCTTTATGGGATTTGCAGCCTTTTTTGTTGCGAAAAATCACGGTTATATCCTTAATTCGGAGATTCATCGTTTATAATAAACTTGGATACCGTTTATAATAAACTCTTCAATAGTTTATTAAGAACGTTGACGAAGATTATGAAAGAAGAGTCATCTTTTTTCTTTTTGGTTCAAGATAAATTATGCTTTATCTTGGATATGTTATGAAAAGTAAATGATATAGACGTCGTTGTCACAAAATTCTATTCTTTGCGTACGATATTACAGCTCCTATGGTATAAAAAACAGTAGCTTTGCTGCTACATAATACTTGATATACCATGAAACGCATTAGCCTTCTTCTTTTTTTTATAGGATGTTTCCTCTTTTCTCTTTCGGCTACGAATTATTTTGTGGCTACTAATGGAAGCGATTCAAACAGTGGGACGATTGATAAGCCTTTTGCCACGTTGGACAAAGCACAATCAAAAGTGATGGCAGGAGATACTGTATATATCCGGCAAGGTACATATCGAGTGACGGAAGCAGAGATAATGGAACATTATACTGCGGGAAGTACTACTTGGAGCCGGGTATTTAAAATGTCAAAGAGTGGAACTGGACCGGACAAACGAATTTGTTACTCCGGTTATAAAAAAGAGCGTCCGGTTTTTGACCTTTCGGCGGTAAAGCCGGAAAATGAACGTGTTATTGTGTTTTATGTAAGCGGCTCTTATTTGCATTTCAGAAATATAGAGGTGGTGGGAACACAAGTTACTATTGTGGGACATACCCAGTCCGAATGTTTCCGCAATGAAGGGGGAAGTGATAATATCTACGAACATCTGTCGATGCATGACGGTATGGCGATCGGCTTCTATATAGTGACGGGTAAGAACAATCTGGTGCTGAATTGCGATGCCTATAATAATTATGATCCTGTATCCGATGGCGGTAAAGGTGGAAATGTAGATGGATTCGGTGGACATCTCACTTCTCCCCAATATACGGGCAATGTATTCCGGGGGTGTCGTGCGTGGTATAACAGCGATGATGGTTTTGATTTGATTAACTGCCAGGCGGTTTTTACCATTGATAACTGTTGGTCTTTCTTGAATGGATATACGAAAGACGGTGGCAAAGCTGGTGATGGCACCGGATTTAAGTCCGGAGGATATGGGATGAGTGATAATCCTAAAGCACCAAGTGTGATTCCTATGCACATTGTTCAGTACTGCCTTGCTTATATGAATAAGAATAAGGGGTTTTATGCCAATCATCATTTAGGAGGGATAGCGTGGTATAATAATACGGGTTATCAGAACCCGTCCAATTTCTGTATGTTGAACAGGAAGACTGCATCGGAAGCGGTTGACGTGCCGGGATATGGTCATATTATAAAGAATAACTTGTCGCATACACCAAGGTCTTCGGGAAAACATATCATAGACGTTAATCAAGCGGAATGTGAAATAGCAAACAACTCTTTTCTTCCGGTAGATATGGCTGTGACGGATGATGATTTTGTTAGTTTGGATGCTTCCCAGCTTGCCTTACCTCGTAAGTCAGACGGAAGTCTTCCTTATGTAGAATTTTTGCGGCTGAAGACGAATAGTAAATTATATAATGCCGGAATGGGTTGTTTTCTTACCGGGGGCGGTGAAGAGACTAGCTATGATTGGCTGGAAGATGCGGCAATACTTGTTGAGGGAGATGTGGCAAAGATAGTAGGTCATGGCGCAGAAGCATTTGTGTACTTCTATATTAATGGTAAGGCAGTCTCTTTCTCTGATAAACAAGTGGATTTATCGGCCTATAAGGGAGAAATTGATTTGAAAGCGACAACAGATAATGGTGACGTAACTAAATTGAAACAGATCAGGTGACGCAGAAATATAGAATTATGAAACCGATTCATAAAATAAAGAGAATATGAATAGAGAAACGATAATAAACAGACCATTGGATGTATTTAGGAAAGCAATGCTTTTCCTACTACTTTGTGTTCTTATCGCATCATGTAGCAAGGAAGATGCTATTACGGAAGAAACTGGTATAACCGGAACTCCTCATTTCACCTGGGATATTGCGATCGAACTTGAACAGCCCAATAACTGGTGCATGACTTTGGCTACAGAAAAAGTAGCAATAACCAATCTAACAGAAGGAAAACAATATATACTCACTTGGAAAGGAGGACTTTCAACTGGGCGGAAAACAGGAGGGGTATTAAAAACGGTTATACGCGGGGAACAAACAAAGAATACGGATTTGGATCTGCTGGAAATAAAAGAATCAGGAAATAGTACTTATGAAATCTTTCTTCGTGGTGGCGGACGTAAAGGAGAGATTGTGTTTACAAAATAATAGTCTACCGGATTGTTCATCCCGGAATAAATGATATAAGAAAAACTTAACTCTATTCGTAGCGTGTCTTCTTTTATAAAGAGGATGCGCTTTTTTGATACTGTAGAGAGCGTTTTATTTTAATTCGATATATGTACAAAAATAAGTCTGAATATGGAATATTGTATATAGACAAGTAGTATTTGAATCTTTTGCATAGAACTCCATAAGAAAATCAATATCTCCATATCCTTTGCTTTGGGGCAAATGGAAACATGCGGTACTTTTGCAAAAAAAAGTAACGAGATATAGAAAATGATAAAGTCAGCATTTTTAATAGTAGCGACATGTTGCAGTCTGCAACTGTTTAGTCAGGAAAAATTTCCCGATGGTAAAATTATACCGGATTGGTTTTACAAAAATGAAAAAACTGATATAAATGGATTAGGAAAGAGTTTCTTGATTACCGACTATGGAGTAGTGAATGATAGTACACTGTTACAGACAGAGAAAATTCAGGCTGTTATAGATTTGGCGTCTAATAATGGAGGCGGAGTCATTGTTATACCTGAAGGTACTTATCTTAGTGGTGCGCTGTTCTTTAAGCCGGGAACACACTTGCATTTGGAAGAGAAAGCTATATTAAAAGGTAGTGACGATATTAGCAACTTTCCTGTAATAGAAACACGGATGGAGGGACAGAACCTAAAGTACTTTTCAGCTTTGATTAATGTTGATAAGGTAGATGGTTTCACCCTTTCCGGAAAAGGAAAAGTTGATGGAAACGGTGAACGATATTGGAAGTCATTCTGGTTGCGGAGGCGTGTTATTCCTAAATGTACTAATATGGATGAATTGCGTCCTCGTCTACTTCATATATCTCATAGCAATAATGTACAAGTTTCAGATGTGCGACTTGTTAATTCTCCGTTTTGGACAACTCACATTTATAAGTGTGATAGTGTAAAACTTTTGGATTTGCATATCTTTTCACCTTCTTCTCCCGTAAAGGCTCCAAGTACGGATGCAATCGATATTGATGCATGTAAAAATGTACTTGTCAAGGGATGCTATATGTCGGTTAATGATGACGCAATTGCATTAAAAGGCGGCAAAGGACCATGGGCTGATCAAAATCCCGATAATGGTGGCAATTGTGATATTATCATTGAAGACTGTACTTTTGGATTCTGTCACGGAGTGCTGACTTGCGGTAGCGAATCGATATATAATCATAATATAATTCTTCGACGCTGTAATTTGGATCAGGCTAAACGCCTGTTGTGGTTGAAAATGCGTCCGGATACTCCCCAACAATATAAGTACATCCTCGTTGAAGATATAAAAGGAAATGTCCGCAATTGTATCTTTATTGCTCCTTGGACACAGTTTTATGATTTGAAAGATCGCAAGGATATGCCAGTCTCGTATTCCAGCTATATTACAATGCGTAATATTCATCTGGATTGTGATTCCTTTTTTGCTGTAGAGAAATCAAAACAATATAAATTATCCAATTTCTGTTTTGACAATTTGACTATTACGGCTAAAAAAGATGTGAAGATAGATGAAGATATTATTGATGCATTGGTTATGAGAAAGGTTGAGATAAATAAAGTGAATTAAAAAAGAATGGTAGAAAGACTGGAAAATCGTACATAGCCTGTAAAATCGTACAAAATAGGCGTGTGATGGGCTTTATACATATGAATTTACATAAGAAAGTCGAATTCTCCATATTCCTTTTCTTTAACTCTACCATGTAATGCGGTATCTTTGACATGTGCTTATTCAGTAAAATATTGAATCTAAAACTATAAAATACAATGAAATTCTGTAGAATTATTTTTTGTCTGTGGTTATTGGTCTGTTTCTTTCCAATAGGTATTCATGCAGATATACAACTTCCTTCTATATTATCAGATAATATGGTACTTCAGCAAAATGCGAAAGTACGTTTTTGGGGAAAAGCACGTCCCGGAGAAAAGATTTTGGTAAAGACTTCATGGGATCATAAGAAATACAAGGTGACTGCTTTAGCAAACGGTCATTGGGAACTGATGATACAAACACCGGCTGCTACTTCCGGACAATCTGTAATGTTGAAAGGTGATAATAAGATCCGGATCAATAATATATTAATAGGTGAAGTTTGGCTTTGTACGGGACAGTCAAATATGGAATTTCCCGTAGCCCGTAATCCGCAAGTGAAATGGAAAACAGGAATGTTGAATGAAGCGGAAGAAATGAAAGATGCTGATTTTCCGGAAATCCGCCTGTTTCATGTAGAGCATCAACTGGCACCTGATGGTGAGAAAGAAGATTGCGTTGGAAAGTGGGTGGTTTGTAATCCGGAGAATCTGAAAGACTTTTCTGCTGTAGGATTTGTCTTTGGACGTAAATTGTATAAAGAATTGAGTACACCGGTTGGATTAATTCAGTCTACTTGGGGAGGAACACATGCTGAATCTTGGACAAGTATGAAAGTGATGGAAAACAATCCGCTGTATGCTGATGTCTTAAAACAATATTCAAAAGAAAGGGTGAGTAGGGAAAAAGATAAGTGTAAGGTTCCGGCTACTTTGTGGAATGGCATGATTGCTCCTATGGTAGGGTACACTGTAAAAGGAGATATCTGGTATCAGGGAGAATCCAACTCTGTTCGTTATGAGAAATATCAGGAAGTATTTACTAACCTGATTAATAGTTGGCGGAAAGAATGGAATCAGCCGGATATGCCTTTCTATTTCGTACAGATTGCACCACATTACAAGCAACCGGCAGGTATTCGTGAAGCACAATTAAAAACATGGTTAAGTGGACTTGAAAATATTGGTATGGCAGTAGTGACGGATGCAGCCGATTCTACCGACATACATCCACGAAATAAAGTTGCACCGGGCGAACGGCTGGCAGCTTGGGCATTAGCAAAGCAATATGGTAAAAAGATTGTTTATTCAGGACCTCTCTACAAATCAATGAAAGTGAATGGGAGAGAAATTACATTAGATTTTGAATTTGCGGAAGGTGGCCTGCAGACACCCGGCAATGAACCGGTAAAAGGATTTTTTATTGCCGGCAATGATGCGCGGTTTTATCCGGCTGATGCTGTGATTAATGGAAATTCGATAACACTTTCTTCAACTTATGTCTCTGCACCTGTAGCTGTACGCTACGGTTATGGGACTTTCTTTAGAGTGAATCTGTTTAATAAAGCCGGACTTCCGGCAGTTCCTTTCCGTACGGATACTTTTGCTCCCGACACTTATTATCGTCTGTTTGCCGATTCGGAAATTCGTCGTTTCCCGGAAGCGTGGCAGCTGGATCATGGAAAACGCCTGTATTTTGGTTATGCGCAAGGAGTAGGTTGTTGTGCGATGTTACAAGTTTGGAAGAAAACAGGAGACCGTAGGTACTTTGATTATGTAGAGGCATGGGCTGATTCTTTGGTAGACGACAAAGGAGAGATTCATTTATATAAGAAAGAAACCTATAATCTGGATTATATAAATTCCGGAAAAGTTCTGTTTGATTTGTACAAGGAAACCAAAAAGGAGAAATATAAATTGGCTATCGAGAATTTGATAGATCAGCTAAAAAAGCAACCTCGTACAACAGATGGAGGTTTCTGGCATAAGAAAATATACCCTAATCAGATGTGGTTGGATGGATTGTATATGGCTTCTCCTTTTATGGCTAGATATGGAGCTGAATTTAATCGTCCGGAATGGATTGATGAGGCTGTTAAACAGTTCACTCTCTGCCATCAGCATACATACGATACCAAGACGGGACTTTATTATCATGCATGGAATGAGGACCGGAGCCAGCGCTGGGCTGATCCGGAAACTGGCCATTCTCCTAATTTCTGGGGACGTAGTATTGGTTGGTGGTTTATGGCTTTGGTAGATGCTTTGGAATATATTCCCCAAGATCATTCAGGCTATGCTGATATGATTAAATGGACGAAGGAATTAGCGGAGACTCTTTCAAAATACCAAGATAAAAATGGCTTATGGTATCAGGTGATTGATCAACCTTCACGTACCGGTAATTTCCCGGAAGCTTCTGTTACGACACAATGTATGTATGCTTATATGAAAGCAGTGAATAAAGGATATATTGATAGTCAGTATCGTGCCATTGCAGAAAAGGCCTTTAAAGGTCTGTGTGATAAACTACTAATCTCAAATTCGGACGGAACATTGACATTGACAAAATGTTGCCAAGTGGGTGGATTAGGTGGTAAGCCTTACCGTGACGGTAGTTTCGAGTATTATATAGGAGAGAAAATGAGAGATAATGATGCTAAAGCAACAGGCCCTTTCATTATGGGATGTATTGAGTTGAATTATTGAGTGTATTCCATAATAGATGTACACTTTTTAAGTTTGATTTTATTTATTAATCAAATT
>ERZ773242.2195-NODE-2195-length-16708-cov-3.451871_pt1 | contig 16708 bp, 14 predicted proteins | sample MGYA00511077_ERZ773242 | MGnify/ENA primary metagenome ERZ773242 (study PRJEB29015, sample SAMEA2737754) | human gut metagenome | biome: human gut; feature: human-associated habitat; material: faeces | place: China | collected 2012 ... | reverse complement strand
ATCATCCGCCCCCAGTAAAGTCGTACCATCTGTAACGATCAGGTTTTCACCTTTATGATCGAGTAGTTCAGGGAATTGCGACGGACTCAATACTACTCCCTCGGCAGCATTCAGCATTATATCTCCGCCACCGTAATTTTCTATTATGCGAGGTTTTACATCTTTCCCGCTCATATCAGGACTGGTATCCATATGGGCGATAAAGCCGATGGTAGGAACTTCCTTTTCCGTATTTGCCGGAAGAGTGGCGAAAAGGTAGCCATGCTCGTCCAGTGAGATATCTTCCAAACCTAAGGATTCCAACTCTGATTTCAGATATTCAGCAAAAACCATCTGTCCCGGTGTGCTGGGAGTAAGCCCTGTTTCTTCACTCGATTGAGTATCAAAGCTTACATACTTCAAAAAACGTTCTACTAAAGTCATACTGTTCATATTTTAGGATTTACATTTTACGATTGAAATCACATCTGCCGTAAAGATAGAAAAAGAGCCGTGAATTGACAAATAATTGACGGCTCTTTTTCAAAAATCGAATATCTTTCTTATTTCAAGTAACTATTTGTTAGTTGTAACTGCCATTTAAAAATGGCTGCTACCATCAAAACAATGAGTACAAACCTGACATTTAGGCAATCCGATCGCCTCGATCAGTGTTTCAAGGGTATTAAATTTCAAAGACGTGAGTCCGAAGCGTTCCGCAATAATGCTTACCATCTTTTCATATTCCGGTGAACCGGTAGTGGCATATTTATCCAGATTTTTATTTTCATCCCCTTCAAGCTCTTTTATGATCTGACGAGTAATCAATTCCAATGCATTCTTTGATGCAGTGAAGCCAACAAAAGGACATGCGTAAATCAACGGAGGACATGCAATCCTCATATGAACTTCCTTTGCACCGTAATCATAAAGCACTTTCACATTGTCACGCAATTGGGTTCCGCGAACAATGGAGTCGTCACAAAACAATAAACGTTTGTCATCGAGCATGGCACGATTGGGAATCAATTTCATCTTAGCCACCAGGGAACGCATCGCCTGATTACTGGGAGTAAAACTGCGTGGCCAGGTGGGAGTATATTTTGCAATCGCCCGATGATAAGGAATCCCTTTGCCTTCAGCATATCCCAAAGCCATGCCGACACCCGAATCCGGAATGCCGCAAGCGCAATCCACCTCCGAAGTATCCTTTTGTCCCATCTTCAAACCGCTTGTAAAACGAACTTCTTCTACGTTACGACCTTCATAGCAAGATGTGGGAAATCCATAGTATACCCAAAGGAAGGAACATATCTGCATGCCTTCATCGGGTTTGCGCAATTGCACCATGCTATCGGCTCGTAAATGAACCACCTCGCCCGGTCCAAGATACTTTTCAATCTCATAGTCAAGATTTGGGAAGCTGCTCGACTCACTGGTGGCAGCATAAGCTCCTTCTTTTTTTCCTATGACGACGGGAGTACGCCCCCACCGGTCGCGGGCGGCTATTATGCCATCGTCCGTCAACAGCAGCATGGAACAGGAACCTTTTATATGCTTGAATACATTCTCTATACCCTCTACGAATGTCTTTCCCTGGATGATAAGTAATGCGATGAGTTCCGTCTGATTGGTATTACCCGAACTAAGTTCGGCGAAGTGCATGTTTTTGGAGAGTAGTTCTTCTTCAAGTTCTTTAAGATTAACAATTTTGGCAACAGTGACTATGGCGAAACGCCCCAGATGAGAATTGATAACGATAGGTTGTGCGTCCGTATCGCTGATGATGCCTATACCGGCATTTCCTTGAAATTTATCCAGATCGGATTCAAACTTGGATCGGAAATACGAACTTTCCAAATTGTGTATGGAACGTATGAAGCCTTGTTCTTCACTATACGTAGCAAGTCCCCCTCGCTTTGTCCCCAAATGTGAATTATAATCTGTGCCGTAGAATAAATCGGTCACACAGCCTACACGCGAGACTGTTCCGAAAAAACCTCCCATATTTAAGATTCTTTTTAAATTAGTGTTAGTTTTAAAAAAGACGGTGCAAAAGTACAAAAAAGAATTCGTCTTATAAAAAAAGCACCCCGCAAAGTTGATCCAATCTTTGCGAGGTGCATTCAATCTATATTAGAAGCTTAGCAATACAGATTTGTAATAACTATTGTAGTGGTGCTTTATTACTTTTAAAGTGTTGCTTTATTACCTTTAAAGCGATGCTTTATTGCTTTTAAAGTGACACTTTACTGCCTTTAAAGTAGTGCTTTATTGCCTTTAAAGAGAAAATACATCCTATTCCTTCAATAGCGAAGGCAAACATACAAGTTATAAGTAACAAATCCGAATGATCTAAACTCTATCAACCTTATACCTATTACTTGAATTTCTTCATCTTTTTATCCGCTGGTGTAGCCTCTATCAAGCTTAATGCAAAACCACCGCTTCGTGCAAGCTTTGCGGTTATCTTAGTTTTACTAGTCACCAGACCTTTCTTAATCTGATAGGAAGTAGGGTTCGACTCATAATCGGCATCCTTGCCATCTGCATAAAGGGTAGCTACATACTGTTTTCCGGGATCAAGGAAATCAAGTGTAAATGTAGATGTACGAGCATTTTCATCCGTAATGCCTCCTACAAACCAGTTGTTTGTTCCTTTTGCTTTGCGTGCCACGGTTATATAATCCCCCGGTTCTGCCTCCAGATATTTACTGTCGTCCCAATCTACAGCCACATCTTTTATAAATTGGAAAGCATCCATATAACGTTCATAACTTTCGGGAATATCGGCCGCCATCTGCAACGGGCTGTAAAGAGTTACAAACAATGCCATCTGTTTCACCAATGTCGTATGCACCCACCCATGTTCATCATTATCAAGGAAAGTCAATTTAGTATCGAAGATGCCAGGGGTATAATCCATCGGACCGCCAATCAAACGGCTGAACGGAAGCAATGTTGTATGGAATGGCTTACTTCCACCGAAAGCTTCGTATTCCGTACCACGAGCCGATTCATTTCCGATAAGGTTCGGATAAGTACGGCAAAGTCCCGTAGGACGCACAGCTTCGTGTGCATTAACGCAAATTTTATAATCGGCAGCTTTCTTAATGGCGTATAAGTAATGATTGTTCATCCACTGACCATAGTGATGCTCACCACGCGGAATAATATTCCCCACATAACCACTCTTAACCGCGTTGTAGCCATTGTCCACCATAAACTGATAAGCTTTATCCATATGGCGTTCATAATTACGAACCGAAGAAGAAGTCTCGTGATGCATCATCAATTTAACGCCTTTGCTTTTTGCATATGCGTTAAGCATCTTCACATCAAAATCCGGATAAGGAGTTACAAAATCAAAGACATAATCTTTAGAGTGCCCGAACCAGTCTTCCCAGCCTTCATTCCAACCTTCAATCAGCACCTGGTCAAATCCATGTTTTGCGGCAAAGTCTATGTATTTCTTCACATTTTCATTATTTGCCGCATGTTTGCCGTTTGGCTTAGTCTTTGAATAGTCCGTCTCTCCTAATTTCACAGAGGGAAGATCGTCCGTATAGGCCCAAGTACTCTTTCCAGTAATCATTTCCCACCAAACACCGACATATTTCACAGGTTTAATCCAGGAAACATCTTCATAAGCACAGGGTTCGTTCAAATTCAACGTCAGCTTGGAAGCAAGAATATCACGCGCGTCATCGCTTACCATCACGGTACGCCACGGAGATTTGCAGGGAGCCTGCATATATCCCTTGTCGCCAACCGCATCCGGTGTCAACCAAGACTCAAACACCAGATTCTTATCATCCAGATTCAGATGCATACAAGAATAATCGACCAAAGCAGCCTCATGCAGATTGATTTACAAGCCATCGGCTGTCTTCATTTGCAATGAAGTCTGTACACCGGTTGGTGAAAAGGACGTTTGAGAAGCATTTCCTGTAATGGCACCTTTCATCAAACCACGAATCTCCGTCAGCTTAGACTCAGTGAAATCATATTCTTGCGTGTCATAATCACCGGGAATCCAAAAAGCTGTATGGTCACCGGTCATAGCAAACTGTGAATGTTCTTCTTTGATAACAAAGTAATTCAGATTCTTCTGTAAAGGGAATTCATAACGAAAGCCCAGACCGTCATCATAAAGACGGAAACGAATCACTATATTACGATCTTGTGCCTTCTGATCGAGTGTGACGGCCAGCTCATTGTAATGATTGCGGATGGACTTTACTTCCCCCCATACCGGTTCCCAAGTTTCATCAAAAGTGCTTGTTTTAGCATCGGTTAATGTAAAACCATTCATCAGTCCCGGATCATCTTTCAATTCCAGACCTAATTTGGATGGTTTGATCACTTCCTTATCTTTATAAGAAAGTTCATACACAGGTTCACCTTGTGCGTTTACCGAAAAATTTAGTTTCAAGAGTCCGTTCGGAGAAGTAATGCTTTCGGCCATAGCTGCCGTACTCATTAATAAAGCCAACAGTATAAAAGCCATTTTCGAGGTTAGTGTTTTCATGTGATTCATGATATGAATTAGTTAATAATAATCGATAGCACAAAGATAGGCAGTAAACACAAAAGCAGACACAACATATAAACGGAATATAAAAGATATTTCTGAAAACGTTTGCATAATCTTCTTATTACTAAAAAGATAAAGGAAATACCAAATGAAGGAAATATGAATGATTCCTCAGTCTATACTTCCGATCTTCATCATTTCTTCTTCAAATTTATCACGATTAACGGCCTTGTTACGGACTTTATTCCGATAAGTATAAATCGTATTGATAGAGTAGTGAAGGAAGTTGGCAATCTTCGAACTGTCATCAATGCCCAAACGGATAATTGCGAATATACGCAATTCCGTATTCAATAGTTCGCCAGGTTTTAACACGATCTGTTCTTCCGGTTGGAGTAGAGCATTGAACTCGGTCACAAAATCGGGGTAAAGTTGCAAGAAGGCATTATCAAAATTGGCATAGAACTCCTTCTGTTCCATACCAGCAACCTGTGAAGATTTAGTCAGCTTAAGCAACTCTTCTGTCTGGCCGGCTGTAATTTTACGGTTCACCGTACGACGGAAGTTATCCAACTTCTCCATATAAATCGAACAAAGATTCAGGAAATGACCAATATACTCTTCTTTAATATGATTTGCCTGCTTCAGGTTACGACGAGCCAGAGAAAGCTTTTTCATCTGCTTGCATGCCAATGCTACCGATAGTATCAGAAAAGCGGAAAGTACACTTACTATAACCAAAAACAGAATCAACTGACGACGTTGCTCTTCAATCCGTTGCTTATAAGCAGCATCTATCACAGGCAATACGCCCGATATCTCGATAGTACGTAAACGGGCATTACAGAAGACGGCATCCTCAAGAGATTGTTTGATGTAATGATAGGCACGAGTAATATCTCCTCGCTCATAAAGCACAAAAGCCAGATTTTGGAGTGCCGCGTTTTCCTTCACCGATGCTTTTATGTCAGAGATGGCCGAAAGAGCCAAATATTTTTCATACTCGTCGGAACGGCCTTCTTCCTTATATATATGTGCAAGTGAATATGCAGCCCGTGCATAAGTATTAGATACTTCAGGCTGACTATGCAGCAATCCCATCAATATTTTTTTCGCCTGAACATTATGTTGCCGAGCGATCAACCGCTCTGCTTCATATAAATGATATTCAGGCTCATCTGGAGGAAGCACGGCAAGTAAAGAGTCACGGTACAAATTTTGTCGAAGCAGATAATCAGTAGAATATATGCCACTCTGAGAATAGTTGACCAGATATGAGTTCAAACGACGCTCGCAATTAAAGTAAACAGGGAGCAGACTATCCGGCAAAGTTGCCCGATGAATTTTCCGAAGCGTCTCCTCAGCCTCTTTATACATTCCGGAAATAGAAAGAACGGTCGCCTGACAGAGACGGATTTCATCCTTATAAGAAAGATTATGCAACGAATCTGCGAGCGACATGCTCCGGTCGTAATACTTCATAGCCGAATCCGAAACAAATAATTCGTACTCCTTACCTAACCTTTTATTCAGAGCGAAACGATGTTGCAATGACAAAGGTGAAGTTTGCAAAAGTCGCTTCAAGCTATCGATACAGGTTTCTTTCTGATTCAAATACAGGTTCTGTTGTTCTATCACCTTATCCAGACGTGCTAGAACAGAATCAACTCCCTGCACTGCCAACACAGAAAGGGAAGCACAAAACATAAGTATAAGAAAAAACAGTCTCCTCATAGCCGGATATTTTTGCTAAAGCGCTCAAAAGTACAAATTTTCCGACGAAATCTACTATCTTTGCTGCGCTTAGCATCAAAATAATGAAAGAGATTGTATATATATTCTTTGGGGGCGGCATAGGAAGTGTACTCCGCTATTTGGCACAGATAAGTGTTAACGAGAAAATGTCAAGTGTCGGATTTCCTTTTTCATGGGGCACATTTATAGTTAACATCACCGGAAGTTTCTTTATCGGACTATTCTACACGATATCCGAGCGATGGAATCTTTCGATGGAGACAAGACTTTTCCTAACAGTCGGATTATGTGGAGGTTTCACAACCTTTTCGACTTTTTCCAACGATGGTTTGAGCCTGCTGAAAGGAGAATTTTATGGAACGTTTCTTCTCTATACTTTATTAAGTATCATTGGAGGATTATTAGCTGTTTTTGTAGGAGGATATACGGGTAAATTGATCGGGTAACAAAATGAAACCAATTAAAAAGAACAAAAGTCAAAGCGTCCAAGTTGTCGATCCTATGATTGACGAATCGGCCGACAGTTCGGAAAGTTTAAAAAGTCTGCTTGGCAAAGAGGAAACCATTTCAAATCTTTCTTTTGACAGAAGTTTGGAGGAATCCATTCGGGTAGCCTACAAAACCATCAAAGAATGTGTCTTCAATAATCTGACTTTAAGTGACAGCCAATTAAAATCAACCCAGTTCTCTGATGTGATTTTCCGTCAATGCAATCTGGCGAACGTTTCATTTTCGGGAAGTTCTTTCTACCGTGTTCAATTTATCGATTGCAAACTGATGGGAAGTGGTTTTTCAGAAACGACCTTGAATCATCTGTTCGTATCAGGATGCAACGCACAATATCTCAATCTGGCAATGAGCAAAATGAACCAGGTACAATTTAGCAACTGCGATCTACAATTCAGCAGCCTTAACGACTGCCGTCTGCAGAACTTTGCATTAGAGCATTGTACCCTTGTCGGAGCAGACTTTTCTCATACGCGGCTAAAGGGAGTAGACCTTCGTTCTTCCCAAATAAGCGGCCTTCAGCTGAACCTCTCCGATCTGCAAGGTGCCATCGTCAGTTCAATACAAGCCATGGAGCTATTGCCATTACTAGGTGTCATCATCGAAGATTTAAATGATAAATAGATAAAGAAGAGAATTATAAAAACGATGTTACATCATTTCGTCCAACCGATCTCCGGAATCAGTCTACCTCAAAAGTTCACTTTTCCTTTTCACTACACGCCTCATCCATTATGCGTAATAGCTTCGAAGGAAGTGCAAACTTATTTATCGGCACAGAAACATTGGAACGAAGAATTACAAAAAGGAAAAATGTTCGGAGTCTTGATCGTACGAACTCCGAATGGCGAACTGGGGTACCTTGCGGCCTTCTCCGGCAATCTGGCAGGTAAAAACCAACACCCCTATTTTGTGCCTCCAATATACGATTTGTTACAACCAAATGGATTTTTTAAAGTTGAAGAAGAGAATATCACATCAATCAATATAGAAATTAAGAATAAGCAAGAAAGTTCTTCTTATCGAAATCTCAAACAACACTTGGAAGACACCAAACGTTCAAGTCAAGAAGCAATCACAGTAGCCAAAGAATATCTAAGAAAAACAAAGGAAGAACGTGATATACGTCGGCAACATAATCCCAGTGAAATGGAACAAGCGGAAATGATCCGTGAAAGTCAATTTCAAAAAGCCGAACTTAAAAGAATGGAACGTGAGTGGAAAAACCGAATAACCAATCTACAGAATGAATTAAATAGTATTGAATCACAAATAACGGAACTTAAAAAAGAACGCAAGGTTCGTTCAGCCATTCTACAGAAAAAATTATTCCAACAGTTTCGCTTATTAAATGCACAAGGAGATATCAAAGACCTATGTACCATTTTTGACGAAGCAATACACAAAATTCCACCTGCAGGAGCTGGTGAATGTGCTGCACCTAAATTATTACAATATGCATATCTGCATCAACTCGAGCCGATAGCAATGGCGGAATTTTGGTGGGGAGAGTCACCTAAAACAGAAATCAGAAAACATGGGTATTACTATCCGGCTTGCAAAGGGAAGTGTGAACCCATACTGAAGCATATGTTGAAAGGACTGGAAATAGAAGGCAACCCGTTGCAAACTGACATCCATCGAGATAGCGAATTGGAAATCGTATATGAAGATGATTGGCTTCTTGTCGTCAATAAACCGGCCGGCATGCTTTCCGTACCCGGGAAAGAAAATGTAACTTCAGTCTATGAGTGGGCAAAGAAAAAATATCCTGAAATAACCGGACCAATAATCGTCCATCGCTTGGACATGGCGACTTCTGGTCTTTTGCTCCTTGCCAAAACCAAAGAGACACATCAAAATTTGCAAGCACAATTCAAGAACCGTGTTGTGAAGAAACGCTACGTAGCATTACTCGACGGTGTCATATCCCAAAAGCGAGGCATCATAAACTTACCACTTTGCCCCAATTTGCTTGATCGTCCCCGGCAAATGGTAAATGAGACATATGGTAAACCTGCCATAACGGAATATGAAGTACTGAGATATTCTGAAAAACGTACCCGCATCCAATTTTATCCTTTAACAGGGCGCACGCATCAATTACGTGTACATGCCGCTCATCCATCCGGATTAGACTGTCCGATCACAGGTGATGAACTTTATGGGAAATCAGCAGAACGGTTATATTTACACGCCGAATATTTGGAGTTCACACACCCGGTTACCATCTCAAAAATCCATATAGAAAAAAAGGCAGACTTTTAGAAGTCATGTCAATGACCAATTAAAACATGTATCAATAATAAGTAAGTAGAAGATTTTTTATAGTTTTGCAGCCATTAACAATCAATCAGATAACAATATGTTAAAATCGAAACACCTATTCCTTATAATATACTTATTCATATTAATTCCCTTCCATTTGCATGCTCAATTCATGAACTACGGTTCAGATCCGTCACGATTTAAATGGAACATTGTCAGGCTGCCTCATTACGATCTGGTATATCCACAGGGAAATGACTCGATGGCATACAAATACGCTCTTTATCTCGAGAATGCTTATCCACATATACAAAAGACAATCGGGAAACCTATGCAGGTGAAATTTCCGGTTATACTGCATCCAGCAAGCATGTCTTCTAATGGAATGGTTTCCTGGGCACCCCGCCGCATGGAACTCATAACAACTCCTTCTTCTGATCTGAGTGTTCAAAGCTGGGATAAGCATTTAGTTTTACATGAATCCCGCCATGTTTTCCAAACCGGGAAAGTAATGCATGGCATTTTCAAACCACTCTATTATATCGTTGGTGAACAATCTGCCGGAGTCGCTTCATTTCTTATGCCGATTTGGTTTCTAGAAGGAGATGCAGTCAGTACCGAAACGGCATTGTCGAATGGTGGGCGTGGACGATTGCCGGAATTTAATATGATTTATCGGGCGCAAATGCTTGGAGGAGATAAATTTTATACATTAGATAAATGGTTGATGGGATCATACAAAAATTATACAGGAACTTATTATACCTTGGGTTATAACCTTGCATCATATGCTCGTCAACGTTATGGTGCGGATATTTGGGCAAAAACTACCAGTAGATATCCCAACAATCTATATTTTGAGGGTTCTTTCAAACATTATTCAGGAAGTGGATTTAAACAACTTTACCATGATACATTCGATTATTTACGAAGAGAATGGGAAAAGCTGGATAGTTGTACGCTTACTCCCAATTATTTGTCAACCTCCAGCAAAGATTACACTTCTTACAGATATCCTCAGGTAATAAACGACTCGGTCATAGTAGCCCTTAAATCGAGTCTGAAGGATATTAACGCTTTAGTAGCGTTTATAGATGGAAAAGAAAAGCGACTCAGTTATATAGGTAATATCAACAGCCGTTTAAATTTTCGAAATAATCGATTGTATTGGACTGAAATTATACCCAGTGCCCGCTGGACACACGAGAATTACTCCGTTCTGAAAAGTTATGATTTTGAATCCAAACGCATTACAATCCACACACCACATAAACGTTATTTAACTCCGTCAATTGATAAATATGGAAAAACAGCCGCTGTTTCACAAAATTCTGTTGAGGGACAAAACCAATTGGTACTTGTCAATTTAGAGAATGGAAAAGAAATCACCTCTTTTAACGTGCCTGAAAATGCATTTATCAAAGAACTGACCTTCACAGACGATAACACAATCATCGCCATTGCTGTAACCGACCAAGGAATTACTCTCTTTCAATTTTCTCCGGCTTCAGGACAATGGGATGTGTTACTGAAAACGACCTCTACCAATATCACTTCCCCCCTTTGGAGGAATGGAAAAATATATTTTGAATCGGGACTCAATGGAACAAATAATATTTATTGCTTTGATCCGGAAGATAAACAAGTATACCGCCTGACTTCAGCCCGTTTCGGTGCTTTCGATCCAACCTTCTCTCCATCTGACAATCGCTTATTCTATTCAGATTACCAAGCAAATGGATACAAAATTGCATCGTTAGCAGCAGATAGCTTATTAATCCAAAAAGTAAACATAACCCAACCAACACCATTACCCTTTGTCGAAACGTTAGTAAAACAAGAGCAATTCAATCTTGACTCGGCTCGGCTGGAAGCTGTTGATTTTCAACCGAAGCCTTATCGAAAAGCCATTCATACATTCAAAATTCACAGTTGGGCTCCATTCTATTATGACGTGTCCGAGGCTATGAACACGAGTGCCGATGATTTAAGCACCATTGTCAAACCTGGTGCTACAATTATGTCTCAAAACACATTGAATACTGCCATCATGCAGGCTGGATGGTATTATCAAAAAGGATATCACCACGGAAAACTTTCATTTACTTACCAAGGCTGGTTTCCAATCATTGACTTAGCAGCCGATTATGGTGATAAAGCATACAATATAGCTTGGACACAAAATGATAAAAAACAGGATGTTACAAGAGGATATTATACCAATCGCAACCTGTTAGAAGCTGAAGCAAGAATCTATCTTCCCTTTAACTTGACGAAAAGCCAACATATCAGAGGCATACAACCTGCATTTACCTACTATTTTACAAACAATAAATATCAGGAACACGGAGGCAGCGAATTTCATAATTTCCAATACATTCTACCAGAAATTCTATTTTATAATTATAGGCGTAAAGCATTGCGGGATATCTTGCCCCGCACCGGTTACCAGTTACGTCTACAATACCTCATGAGTCCTTTTAACACAGAAAATTATGGTAGCTTATACGCAGCCCGGCTAACGACCTATTGGCCCGGGATTATCCGCAACCATGGCTTGATGCTTCGACTGGGTTATCAATATCAGGAACTGGACGGAAAAGCTCTATATCTCCCCAAGCACCTTATTGAAAAACCTCGCGGATATGACTTTCTATACCAGACTCGTCAACAATGGGCTTTCAAAGCAGATTATGCATTTCCCATACTCTCACCAGATTTGAATATCGGTTCACTCATTTATATCCGACGATTACGTGCAAATTTATTTTATGATTTGTCGCGGAATCAAGCAAACAAACAAAATAGATGGATGACACAAAGTTCTTGTGGCGGTGATCTGATAATCGACTGGAACGTACTTCGTAAGACCTATCCCTTAACTACAGGAATACGGTTAATTCAACCGATAAATTATGGAAAATTTCAGGCAGAAGCCTTATTTTCAATTACTTTTTAAATGATAACCCTAATGGATCGGCCACATTAAGATTATCACAAACTTGACATCCTTATTATAATAATAAAACAATAACTAATTTAACATCCTCCGTAAAATGAAAAAGTTGCTTTGCCCCCAGTGTAAAATCGCTGGTATGTATGTAAAAAATGAACAAGGAGAACGACTTCTCGTGTATGTTACAGATACTGGAGAAGTAATACCTAAAAATCCAGATGCATCCACAATAGGTTTTGATATGACAGAAGTATATTGTTTGGGATGCTCCTGGCACGGTTCATCCAAAAGGATGGTCAAATACTAAGAAAACAGATTCATTCATTTAAAATTCATAAATACTAAGCACAAAAAGCAGATATCCGTATTTACGAAAAACTTTTGAAGAGTATGCAGGTTTAATATGCCTAATCATTTAATTATTCATATTATGAGTCAAGGCATATTAATCAACAATGTCCATATCTTTGATGGACATAACGAGAAAGTAATTTACGGAAATATTCTGATAAAAGATAATCAGATAAAAACAATCTCCGAATCTCCTATTCCCATCAATGACGGAAATGACACAATCATAGATGGCCAACAAAAATTCCTGATGCCAGGCTTGATAGATGCACACTGGCATGCATATATGGCATGTAATACCATGATTGATTTGCTGACAGCCGATACAGCTTATACACAATTCAAAGCAGGACAAGAAGCAGGCGCAACTTTGCTCCGGGGTTTTACCACTATTCGTGATGCGGGAGGACCAGTCTTCGGATTAAAACGCGCCATCGATGAAGGAATCATCATCGGTCCCCGCATTTATCCTAGTGGATCTCTCATTTCACAAACCGGTGGTCATGGTGATTTCCGGGCAGTTTACGATGAACCACGTCCTTTCGATTGCTGCGGATTGACACATACTGAAGAAATTGGAGCAGCCATCATTGCAGACGGAATAGATGCTGTAACAGTTGCAGCACGCAATAACCTTCGTTTAGGAGCAAGTCAAATAAAATTAATGACCGGAGGAGGTGTTGCTTCTCTATATGACCGTTTGGAGGATACTCAATTTTTCGAAGAAGAAATCCATGCAGCAGTGAAAGCTGCAGAAGATGCTGGAACCTATGTAATGGTACACGTATATGTACCAAGAGCCATTCAACGGGCTATTCAGGCAGGCGTAAAAAGCATTGAGCATGGGCATCTCATTGATGAACCGACAATGAAGCTTATAGCGGAAAAAGAAGTATGGCTGAGTATGCAACCTTTTACTTTGGAAGATAATAAATTTCCTACGAAAGAACAACAAGAGAAACATGAACTGGTCGTCAACGGTACAGATAAAACGTATCAGTTAGCAAAAAAATACAAAGTCAAGTTAGCTTGGGGAACAGATTTATTATTTAATCCAACCAATACAAAGAACCAAAATCAAGGAATTATCAAATTACAAAAATGGTTCACCAATTTCGAAATACTTAAAATGGTTACTCATGACAACGCCCAACTTCTTTCTTTGTCAGGAATGAGAAACCCTTATCCCGGCAAACTAGGAGTTATTGAAGAAAATGCATTAGCAGACATCATTTTAGTTGATGGTAATCCGCTTGAGGATATCACATTATTGGGAAACCCTGAAAAATATTTTGTGATGATAATGAAGGATGGCAAAATATATAGAAACATTTTATAATGGAAAAACAATCTATTAGGAACAGTGAATCAGCTTATTACTTCCATAACGATTCTTCCTCTATATAAAATATCGCCTTTTTTCATACTAACATTGAACAAAACATGCTTTCGCACGTTTATAATAATGCAAATCAGCCTGAAGCTCTATATGCATATGTGAATACCCATAATGAAGCGACCATATGCCTCCCCGGCATAGACAGGTAAGATTGCATAGTAGTTTTGTCGTGTTTTATTTTGTGTTTGTGTTGTGACGGTGCTGCGATGTGAATCGGGGTACCGTTTTTTTTGCTTTTTAAACTTAAACTCCACAAGTAAAATAAAAAACAAGTTAGACTTATTGCTTAATCGAATCTTATATTTATATTTGTATTTATAGTTACAAACCACTGAATGTTATTACATGAAATGATGTAGCTACCTATTTATACCTTCAAAACGAAATTATTATGATGACACTATCTAATTTTGAAAATTTTGTTCCTCCACAAATATGGAGACGGGGAAAGGAATATTATGAATGTGGCGCTGTTACAAATCTTGAAGAGATTGAAGCCGGTGAATGGTTGGCACATGTAGAAGGGACAGAAGAGTATGAAGTCGAAATTTCAATAGAAGGAAAAGAAATTGTATATTGGGATTGTGACTGCCCATATGACGGAGATATATGTAAACATATAGTAGCAGTCATACTTGCTATCCGCGAAAGTCAATCCAAACAAAAACATTTTCTATCTGCCAAAGAAGCCAAAATACAGGAAGAATAAAAGAGTAATCTAAAAAATTTCAAAATACAAGATATATTATCTTTTATATCTCCTAAACAATTATCAGATTTTATACTCGAATATGCCTCTATACATTCCGAATGTAAAGAAGCCCTTCTTAAGAAATTTCCTACAAACTCAAAACAGGCAAAAACAGATTATCGAATAGAAATTCAAGAATGTTTCAATTACAACTATGCTAGACAAGCGTATGACAGATACCGTGAACCAGAATTAGATTGGAATAAAACGAAACTTTAGCCTATATAAACCAATTAATTGAAGAACGAAAAGATAGTTGGGAATTATATAAACTAATACAACAGAAAATTGAACTCCTTCGTACCCTGCATCGTAAAGAGGAAATACAAAATACACTTCAAACGTACCTATACTTACCGGAAATCAGGAAACAAGAAATAGAATTTTCCATCAAAAGTCAACAATATGATAAAGCATTACAATTATTGGATAATGGTATATTATTAGCACAGAATAAAGATGAACACGGAACACTACAAAAATGGCTAGAATGCAAATTATCCATCTATGAAAAGATGCAAAACACATCTCTAATCATTGATACCTGTAAGCAATTATTTATCACAAAAGATGGAGATATTGAATATTATTACAAACTAAAAAGATTAATTCCTGAAAATGAAGGGAAATCATTTCTGTTTACAATGATGTAAGAAACAAAATTCACAATAGGAACTTAGACTTATCACTCAATTATGCAAGACATTTGAAAGATGAATATGCAGAAAAAATTCTTCAACTTTTTGAGAAAGAAATTCATAAATACGCAGCAATAAATTCGGGAAGAAAACACGATGAATATATTGCCACAATATTTAAGGCTATGAAAAAAATCAAGAATGGGAATATAACCACAAAAAAGATTACAAATGAATTCAGAATCACTTATAAACATCGACCTGCCATGATAGAAATCCTGAAAGACTTTTAGAAGCAAATTAAAATTTCCAAAAAAAATTATTCTACTTCTTTTATATGAAGTATTTGCTTTCATTGGGATTCTCCGTATCTTTGCCCGATGATAGAAAGGAATGAATTACATAAAAGAAATAAACATAACGGACAGTATAATTTTCCAGTATTAATAGAACACTATCCACTACTCAAAAGATTTATACTGCTCAACCCCTATGGAATACAAACAATAAATTTTCATAACGCCCAAGCTGTTAAAGCGCTGAATAAAGCATTATTGTTAAGCTACTATGGAATACGTTATTGGGATATTCCTAAAAATTACCTATGCCCTCCTATTCCAGGCAGGGCTGACTATATCCATTATATTGCAGATTTGATCGATCCCGGTAAATACATTGAAGAAAAAAACAATGAAAAAGAAGACAAACAAAAGCTGATTGACAATCAAGTATCTCAAGAAATTAAACAACAACGTAGATGTTTGGATATTGGTGTAGGAGCTAATTGTATTTATCCAATTATCGGTCAAACAGAATATGGATGGACGTTTGTAGGATCTGATATCGATCCAGTCGCTATAGGAAATGCAAAAAAAATTGTGACTTCCAATCCAATATTAGCTCACAAAATCGAATTACGGCTTCAAACAAATAAGAGCAAGATTTTTGAAGGAATAATTGCCACAAATGAATATTTCGATGTTTCCATCTGCAATCCTCCTTTCCATAGTTCGAAAGAAGAAGCAGAAACTGGAACCTTCAGAAAGTTAAGTAGCCTTAAAGGAAAGAGAGTGACAAAAGTAGAGCTTAATTTTGGAGGTAAATCAAATGAATTATGGTGTGATGGCGGAGAATTACATTTCATTTTGAATATGATAGACGAGAGTCAGAAATACAAAAAAAATTGCGGATGGTTTACCTGTCTGGTTTCCAAGGAAAAGAACTTGGACAAGCTCTATGCTAAACTAAGGGTTGTTAATGCATCGGAATATATAATCATTCCAATGCATCAAGGTACAAAAAACAGCCGAATTCTAGCATGGCGATTCTGATGTCAATGGCGACGTAACAGATGTACAAACAAATGTCCGAACTTTTCCGACAGAGGACGGCCTAGCACTATAAATGTAACAGCGACAAGTATCATTGTAATACCCAGCATTAAACGGGGAGTTAACTGCTCTCCAAAAATAAGTACACCGAAGAAAAGAGCAGTGACCGGTTCCAAAGCTCCCAAAATAGCCGTAGATGTAGAACCAATATTGTGTATAGATATAGCAGTACATAC
>ERZ773242.2193-NODE-2193-length-16732-cov-3.928704_pt1 | contig 16732 bp, 21 predicted proteins | sample MGYA00511077_ERZ773242 | MGnify/ENA primary metagenome ERZ773242 (study PRJEB29015, sample SAMEA2737754) | human gut metagenome | biome: human gut; feature: human-associated habitat; material: faeces | place: China | collected 2012 ... | reverse complement strand
AAAAAGAATTAGAAGTAGACGAGGTAAACGATGATTCATTAGGAGCAGATTTTTATGAAATAGATAAATTATCTAAAGATGAATTGTCTTCTATTGCAATATTAGAATTAGAAAAGCTTGGATATAAACTGAAGTAAATATTAAATAGGTTAATATGAAAAGTATATTAATATATGGTGATTCAAATGTTTGGGGCGATGGAGATATCTCTGGTAGAAGAATACCAATGCAATGTCAATGGCCGAATATATTGAGAAAAAATTTAGGATATGAATATTTGATATATCAGGAAGGCCTTCCAGGAAGACTAGCGGGCAATGAAGAAGAAAGAATGCCATACAAAAATGGAATAAATACTTTTTTAGCTACATATCGTTCTTTAGCTCCTATAGACATTTTGATAATCGCACTTGGATCTAATGACTTAATTAAATTTTATAAGAAAACTTCTGAAAAAATAATTAAAGATTTACTGAAGTATACTGAAATAATAAATGAACAGTTTTCAGACTTTAAGTACAAAGAAAAATATTTTAATTCTACTTTGCCACGAATAATTTATATTCTACCATCAAATTTTGATTATGTTTTTCGTGGAAGTGATAAGTTTTCAGAACTGTCAGAAAAAAACAGATTAGAAATTATCGAATATTTTCATAAACATAAAGATGAATATGAGTTTATTATATACAACGATGCAAAACTGTTTGAAGACGGAGTACATTTTAACTTGAATGATCATCAAAATATTGCTAAGTTGGTGAAAAAGAAAATACTTGGCATAGACTAATAAGAAATAGTTAACAAATAAGAGAGAAACATCTCCCTTGTTTTTTATTATGATTAATGATAAAATAATCTATGTGAAGAAATAATAACTTATATTATTTGGAGACTCCAAAGGCTCCAAATAACACTCTAAGACCTTAGGCTTAGAGTGAATAAAAGAAGTGAGTGATAACTATGTTTGAACTAATATCAAAATATAAACCAGCTGGTGATCAGCCTGAAGCCATAAAAGAATTAGTAGAGGGTATAAATGAAGGCAAAAGAGACCAAGTATTACTAGGAGCAACAGGTACAGGTAAAACATTTACTATAGCCAATGTTATAGCAAGTGTAAACAAACCAACCCTAGTACTTGCTCATAATAAAACTCTCGCAGGTCAACTTTATGCCGAATTCAAAGAATTATTTCCAAATAATAAAGTAGAACTATTTATTTCCTATTATGATTATGATTTATAAAGCCTTATATTTAGGGCTTTTTTATATTGTTTAGTCCAAAAAATACTAAAAAATACATAATAATATTAAATGGAAAAAGTAAATTTGTGGCCACTATTCGTATCCATATTTGTTTAATAATATTAGTTATATTTAATAGTTGTGAAAGGAATAGTGAGGTTATAAAAAGAAAAGAATTAGGAATATATTGTTGCGCAAGTGGCATAGGAGTTAGTATGGTAGCAAATAGAAATAGAGAAATAAGGGCGGTAAATGCCTGCATAAAAGAGCATGCTTTATTTGCACGCTTACATGAGGAAGCTAATGTTTTATGCTTAGGGCAAAAATATGTTGATTTTGATTTTGCTATAGAAGCATTAAAAATATTTATGACTACTAAATTTGATGGTGGAAGACATTTACGAAGAATTAATAAATATTAAACCATTAGAAAAATGTATTAAAATTAGCAATATTATGTTATAATATATGCTGAAGAAAGGGAGAAAGAAATTGTATGATCACTGAAAAGGCAGGATGTTTCTTAATAAAAAAAGAGACAAAAGAAATTGCATTAATATATAGAAAAAAACAAAATGACTATTCATTTCCAAAGGGGCATGTGGAGAAAGGTGAAACATTGAAAGAGGCTGCTATAAGGGAAACAGCAGAAGAAACGAAAAGAATTGCCAAAATAGTAGATGAATATGAGCCATTTGCAGAAAAGTATATTACACCACGAGGAGAAAATTGTGTTTGCTATATGTTTTTTGCTTTAGATAATGGAGTGAGTGATAATCAAAGCGAAGATACTCATGATATTATATGGACACAATTTGCAAATGTTGAAGATACTTTGAGCTATGACAGTTTAAAAAATACTTGGAATTCAGTAAAAGACACAATAATTAAAATTTTAGAAAAAAACTAGTTATTATTAGGGGAAAATATAAATGGGAAAAATAGATATTTTTAAATATGAAGAACAAAGATTAAAAAATGTTATTGCATTAATTAATAATAAAATTAAATATAATGAAGAATTATTTAATAAGCAAAAAATACAATAATTGGTGTAAAAGAAGCCGAAAGAGGTGCTCATTTTATTAGACAAGGATTAATGTCACTATATGCAACTCAAATGAATTGGAAGAACTTAAAAGTAAAAAAATGCTTACAAAACAACGCATAAAACTGAAAACTAAAAATAGTGAGAGAGTATTGGACATTCCTGACTATTTGTTTGAAGTAATTTTGGAAGAAAGAAAGAAATACGAAAAAAATAAACGAAGAAGAATAAATGATAAAAATAATCCATTTTTAGATCAAGGATATGTGTGTTGTTCAACTTATGGTAAACCTAGAAGCAAGGGTTTTCATAATAGGTATTATAATAAAATTTTTGAAGAAAATGATTTACCTAGAATAAGATTTCACGATCTTAGACATACTTATGCAACATTATTATTAACAAATAATCATGGTGTAAAAGCAGTTTCTGAATTGTTAGGTCACGGAAGTACAATTATAACAACTAAAGTTTATTTTGATAAAAGTAAAGTAATAATTGATTGTTCAGAAAAAATGAATGATTATGTTAATAGAGTAATACCAAAAGAAGAGAAAAAAAGCAATGAAATTTTGCTTAATAATTTGGATACGAATTTGATCGCTTCAAAATATTTATAATAAATTATTAGATAAGTATATATTAAACAAGATAGTAGTTGTTACTTTCTTGTTTTCCTTTGAAATTCGTGGTAAAATAAGACTAGATAATTTCTTTATGTGTTATTTTGTATTATTTGGTGTTATTTAATAAATTTGTGGCCAAAATGTGTATCCTACAGTTTTTAACCAAAATTTAGAACTAAAAATAGGAAAATGGATACGAATTTTTTGGCTGTCAGTAATCGTAATAAGGAGGCAGAATATGTTTAAATTAGTAAGTAAATACACTCCATCTGGAGATCAACCACAAGCTATTGATGCATTAGTTAAAGGTATTAATGAAGGCAAGAAACATCAAGTATTACTTGGTGCTACAGGCACTGGTAAGACTTTTACGATAGCTAATGTTATAGCTAAAACTAATAAACCAACTCTAGTTTTAGCACACAATAAAACACTCGCAGGACAGCTATATAGTGAATTCCGTGAATTGTTCCCAGAGAATGCAGTATGCTATTTTGTATCTTATTATGACATAAGCCCAAAACAAGTGCTTTTTAGTGTTATTTAATGCTGTTAAATCCAATAAAATGGACTAAATAATACAAGGTAATACTAGATGGACAATGAAAATTCGTAGCCGAGATTCGTGTCCATTCGTGTCCTAAATTTTCATTAATAAATTATTAATGATATTATATTAATGGAGGTATATAAGAATGTTTACGAAAACAATGAATGTTACACGTTGTAGTGTAGAAAAAGAAAGTGAAAAATATAATATTTTTATTTTTACTGAAGAAGATGGACAGAATTTTTATATTGAAAGAAAAGGTTATGATAATTTATACTACATATGTAATGTTCCTGAAAAAGATAAGTTAGATAACTCACTTAAATTTATTGAAGAAAATATTGATAAATGGATATTTTTTGTTACAAACGAAACAGAGGAAGATTGATAACTATAATGAATTGAATTTAAATCAATTCTCAGAGTGTTGACAAAGTTCAATACTCTTTTCTTTTGTAAAAAGATGTGATAAAATTAATTTGCGAGATAAAACTTTATCTTAACCAATAAAGTTCACTTATTATCTCGTTTTTTTATTGTAAAAATGATATAATAAAAATGGTTAAGATAAAGAAAGTAAGTGATAAAATGATAACAATAAATAAAAATATTCAAAGTGAAATCTTAATGACTACTATGGAAGAAATTGTCCCTCAAGATAGTTTGTTTCGAAAGATAGATAAATATATAGATTTCACTTTTATTTATGATAAAGTGAAAGACTTATATTGTGAAAACAATGGAAGACCAAGTATAGATCCAGTTGTTTTATTTAAGATAGTATTTATACAAGCACTAGACGGAATAAAATCAATGAGACAAACATGTAAGAAAATAAAGGTAGATGCTGAATACAGATGGTTTTTAGGGATACCATTTTGACAAGATACTCCACACTTTTCAACATTTAGTAAAAATTATGAAAGAAGATTTAAAGATTCAGATATATTTGAGGAAATATTTGTAGAGATAGTAAATCAAGCAATAAAATATAACTTAGTAGATGGCAATACATTTTATACAGATTCAACACATAAAAAAGCCAACGCTAATAAAAACAAATATGATGATGAAATTGTTAAAGTAGTTAAAGAAAGAAGAAAATGGTTAGAAGATGAAATAAATGAAGAAAGAATAAAACAAGAAAGAAAACCATTTGAGTATAAAGATGAAACTGAAGAAAAGCATATTAAAGTAAGTACTACTGATAAAGAAGGCGGATATTATCATAGAGATAACAAAGAAAAAGGCTTTATGTATTTGGACCACAGAACTGTAGATGATAAATGTAATATCATCGTAGATGCTTATGTAACAAAAGGAAATGTGCATGATTCTGGTCCATTTATAGAAAGATCAGAATATATAAAAAATAAGTTTGGATTTGAATTAAAAAAGTATGCAGTAGATTCAGGATATTTGACTTTAGACATAAAGAAATATTTTATAGATAATAATATATTTGGAGTATTTGGATATAGAAGATATGGAACACCAGAATCAAGAAAAGAAAAGAACAAATATGAATATGTTAAGGAATTAGATATATATTATGAAAAAGAAACTGGAGAGGTATTAGAATACAGTGGTTTAATAGATAAAAATGGATATAAAACATATAGAAATTTAGATAAAACAAAATTGGTAAAAAGACATATACATGAAGAATGGAATGAATTATTTAGGGATAATAGACTTTAAAAAGAAGGAAAAGAACTTTATCAAAAGAGAAAAGAACATGTAGAAAGAAGTTTTGCAGATTCAAAACAAAATCACGGATATAGATACGCTATGTATAAAGGAGTTAAAAAAAATCAACATTATACATGGCTCATTTGTGCTGCCCAAAACATGAAAAATATAGCAATTAAAAATGATAATGTAGGAAAGAAACCTATCACATTATCATCATATATTTATAATTTTATAAAAATATTGAAAAATATCATAAAAATTCTATTCATAAGAAAACCTCTAGAAAAAATCTAGGGGTTTGTCTACACTCTGTGAATTGAATTTAAATCAATTCTTTTTTTATTTTCAGTAATTAAAAAATAGAAAGGAGAATAAAAAATGCAAGAATTTGATTTGAAAGCAAAAATAAATTGTACTATGGGGGTAGCAGTAGTAGCAGAAAATAGAAAAGAGGCAGAAAGATTACTTGATGATACTATTGATAGCATTACATTTAAGGAACTAAAAGAAAAGTTAAGTAAATGTAGAGATATTGAGATAAAAGAGAGTAATGTTGTAAAACATATATTTGCAAGAAAAAAGGAAATGGAAAGGTAGATGTTATAGTGGAAATATGTAATGTAGAGTTAGTTGGTACATTAATGCAAATAAACCAATTCAAAAGTGAAAAAAATATTTTAGATGTTATATTAGAAATTAAATCGGAATTTTGTCATACGAAGGATGAATATAAAACAGAAAAATTTACTGTACTTCTTTATAAAACATTGAATTTTGATAATAAAAATTTAATAGTAGGTAAGAAAATTAAGATTAAAGGAAAGATATATGGAAACTTATACAGGAATTGTAAATATAGAAGAAGATTAATAATTATACCTACTGATATTGAAATACTGAAAGGAGATGATGAATAATGTCATTTCAAAAAAAACCACCAATACAATTAACCGTAGATAAAGTATTATTTAATGAATTAATTAGTATTTTAGATTTTAATATAGATCTTGAACAGGTGAAAGATAATTTATCAGAAAACGCAAGAAAATAAAGAAAATATCATTGTGTATCAATGGTCAATATTGGCGTACATAATTTCTGAAATCATATGTGTAAATATTGTTATGCTAATTATGATGAAAAACAAGTACTTAAGAATATGAAGGAACATGGTAAAGGAAGTAGACTATTAATAGGATATCTAAAAGATGATAATATTATTAAAGAAGGAATAAAATAATAAACTACAACTTAGAGGTGTAAAATTATGAGACTATTTAATAAATCAAAAGAAAAACAAAAAGTTTCAATGATATGATTAATAAATTATCCCAAGATATTGTAAACTTATATACAAGTGAGACCTAAACATCCTTTGAGTAATTTATGATAGATTAAAAGTAAGGATATTTAATTCTACCTTTTTTTTTACAATATAAGGTAAACTTAATGATTTATAGGTTAATAAAAAATAATTTATCAAAATATATTACTTAAGTTTAAGTGAAACCTTAGATATTTAGTGTAAACATATAGTAAACATATTACTAAAGATGATATAAAAGTTATATTTAAAGAAACAAAAAAATAAGATAATATAAAGTGTATTATAATTTAATCGTAAGTAAATATATTTTAAAAGTTGTTATTTTAAAAATATAAGTGGTATTGAAAAAAATATAAACATAATAAAAGAAGTGGAGATTGAAGTATTACATTGTGTTTTCTGACAAAATCTACTTAAATGCTTTATGTTAAATATAAAAAAGAAAGAAGGTATAAAATGAAAAAAATAAAAGAAATAAGCTTTTTTTGTATGGTATTGGTAGTTTCACTAATATTTTCAGAAAAGGTATTTGCAGTATCAAATGTATCTCCGACATCGTTAACATATTTTGTAGAAAAATTAGATATTCCAGTATATGAACAACAAAAAAATTACTATTGTGGTCCCGCTAATATTAAAATGGTTGTACAGTACTTAGAAGGTTCTTCGGATAATCAAAGCGTTTATGCCAATTATATGGGGACAGATTCTTATCAGGAAACAAATGCATATGATATGTATAGAGCATTAAATCACTATACTTCTAAAAGTTGGGTAGAGACTTGGCATTATGATTTGACTACATCATCTTTTGCTAACTTGGTTAAAAGTAATATAGATAGCAATAAACCTTTAATTTTGAATACTGTCACAACACCACTATATGTATATAATGGCGTTGGTTTATCACATTATATTACGGTATCCGGGTATTCATATACAGCGTCATTTGGTGATAGTGATTGGTATCAATATCTTTATTATGTCGATCCTTATCGTGCAAATTATGGCAACGGAACTACATATGGAGAACATCAGGATACAGTATCTAATGTCTTTAGTTCAGTTAACCATACCTATGGAATAGTAATCCATTAATTAAAGTCTATGAAAACAAAAAATATATATTGCTTAATGATTTTAATTGCAATTACTATGTTTTCAATTGCTTTTTGGGGAAACAATAAGAAAAATCGAAAAGATTTTTCTATTGTTTTTGAAGAATCATCGATTAATAATTACTTACAAACTTATTTAGAATCAGAATTTTGTGCAGTAGCAATCAGTAACTATGAAGAAAACTCTATTCAAGGCGAAATTTATGATATGAGTTTAGGAGGTAATTTATTTGTCACAAAAGCTTTATTTAATTACAATGTTGAAAGTAATAAACTCGATATATATGAATATAACGAAAAAAATCGAATACTGAAATATTATATATCTGATAATAAAATATATGCTAGCGTAATTAAAGATATAGATATAGAAGATAATTTATTTAATTGGGAATTAGTATCTTATGATTTGAATTTTAAGAATAAAAAAATATTGAATAGTGGTGTAATAGTATCTCCATTTGATGTTCCAAACTTTTATTATGACGACAATAATAATAATATTTTCGTTTCGACATTAACTGACTCCATTGTCGATGATATTAGAAGTCAAGAATTTTCATTATTTTATTTAAATAATAATTCTATTGAAAAATTGGTTAGTTACAATGGAATTTATTCATCAAAAACTGGGGAACTTTCTTGTGGACAATTTGATATTCACATTAATAACGATAATTTAATTTATTGTATTACTGATTATGTAAATTATCAAACAATATATTCCTTTAATACTTTGACCAAGAACATAAAAGAAATATATACTAACGATATAAAAAGTAATTGGATAATAAGTTCCTATAGGAATAACCAAGATTTGTTATTTATTGGAAAGTATAATGTTTTAAATGATGACAAAGCTAAAATTGGTTATTTAAATTTAAAGGAAAAGACTTATGAAGAAATAGACAGCACTATGTATTACGGAAGAAACAATTTTATTGCCAACTCTATGCTTTTTCATAAATCAGAAAAATGGGAATTCTATAATTTTGATAATAATACATTAAGTGCTGCAAAAATAATAAATTATAAGAATAAATATTTTTTTCCTGCATATGTAAATATTAATAATAATACGATTATGGCAATGGATGACAATTATAATCTATTTTTAGGGAAAATAGATTATAATAAAACTTAAAAAACATAATTATATTTCATTGACAAAAATTGATAAATAATTTAAGATTGTAGTAGAAGGAGGTAAAAATGAAAGCATATCACAAAATTATATTTATCTGTATGTTTTTAATTATAATCATATTGAGCGTATTTTTGATTGTTGAAAAGAAAGAGTTTAAGGAAAAGTGTGCAAGCAACAGAAATTCTATTTCGAATGCAGAGAATAATGATACCAAACAATTGGAATATGATTGTAGTTTTACTCAAACTTGGAGAGTTTATGATATGTTAGAAGACTTTGTAGGACATCATCCTGATATGTCGTATGTAATACTTGAAAGGTTTCAAACTTTTATACCTTATTCTCATAAAATTCCTTCTAATTTGAAATCTCAATTAGAGAGGGGAAAATACTATGAGTTTACATATCATATCAAAGGGAAAGGATTTATAGATGATATTGATGATGTAGTTGAAAAACTAATACCAGAAGGTAATGTTGAAACAAGTCAAAATAAACTAATAGTGACTTTAAGAATAAATGAGACGGATAAACTGGGAATGGACCAATTGCAGGAACCTATATGTCAGGGTAATACTATAACAAATGATTAAAATCTTTATAAAAGATAGTGCCTATCATAGGTATTATCTTTTATATTTTCTACTAAGTGTTATTTATGGATTTATCATGTATACGTTCACTCAAGGAGCAACCGTATTAATAATATTTATAATTGGACTATTTAATAAAGGTATTATGAAAATAATGAATGTAACAGATATAGTAAATTAAATTCCATAAAAATAATTATTTAAAATGAAAAATAGAATAGATAGTTCAAGGCGAAATACACCTTGAGATAATAAACAAAAGATAACTACAATGGAAGATTTTGTAGGATAAAAGTATAAGGAAAACTATAAAAATAAGCATCCAAAATTGAAAGATACTAATGAAGCTAAATTATTTAATAATATAGAAATAAAAAGATGTTGTCATTGTGATAACGATATAGACAAGTAATAGTATTAGATGCACTAAAATACACAGATATAGATTATATTAATAGAAAATTATATTTAAAAGTTCAGTTAGGAAGAAATACAGAAGATACTATTGATGATCAACCTAGAAAAATGCTAACAAAACAGGAAATAAAATTGAAATCAGTTAGTAGTGAAAGAATACTGGATATACCAGATATAGTATTTGAAGCAATAATAAATGAGAAAAAGAAGTATGAAAAAAATAAAAACAGAAGGATAAATGATAAGACAAATTCATTCTATGATTATAATTATATATGTTGCTCAACATATGGTAAACCTAGAAGTAAAGATTTTCATAGAAAATATTATATAAAACTATTAAAAGAGAACAATCTACCAAATATTGGATTTCATGATTTGAGACACACATATGCAACTTTATTACTGATTAATAATTATGATTTAAAAGCAGTATCTCAATTATTAGGTCATGCTTCAACAATTATTACTTCTAATATCTATTTTGATAAAAATAAGGTTATAATTGATTGTACCGACGAAATGAATAAGTATATTAACAGAGTGAAACCAAAAGATAAAATTAATGAAAATTGTGTCCCAATTGAGATGAATTTGGACACGAATTTAGTAATTAATAAATTTATTTAAAAAAACTAAAAAGAGATGAAACGATGGATGCATAATATACCTTGTTTTCTTATAAAATAAGTGTTAGAATATATTAGTGAAGATTAGTTTGTGTTATTTTGTATTATTTGATGTTATTTAATAAATTTGTGGCCAAAATGTGTATCCTACAGTTTTTAACCAAAATTTAGAACTAAAAATAGGAAAATGGATACGAATTTTTTGGCTGTCAGTAATCGTAATAAGGAGGCAGAATATGTTTAAATTAGTAAGTAAATACACTCCATCTGGAGATCAACCACAAGCTATTGATGCATTAGTTAAAGGTATTAATGAAGGCAAGAAACATCAAGTATTACTTGGTGCTACAGGCACTGGTAAGACTTTTACGATAGCTAATGTTATAGCTAAAACTAATAAACCAACTCTAGTTTTAGCACACAATAAAACACTCGCAGGACAGCTATATAGTGAATTCCGTGAATTGTTCCCAGAGAATGCAGTATGCTATTTTGTATCTTATTATGACATAAGCCCAAAACAAGTGCTTTTTAGTGTTATTTAATGCTGTTAAATCCAATAAAATGGACTAAATAATACAAGGTAATACTAGATGGACAATGAAAATTCGTAGCCGAGATTCGTGTCCATTCGTGTCCTAAATTTTCATTAATAAATTATTAATGATATTATATTAATGGAGGTATATAAGAATGTTTACGAAAACAATGAATGTTACACGTTGTAGTGTAGAAAAAGAAAGTGAAAAATATAATATTTTTATTTTTACTGAAGAAGATGGACAGAATTTTTATATTGAAAGAAAAGGTTATGATAATTTATACTACATATGTAATGTTCCTGAAAAAGATAAGTTAGATAACTCACTTAAATTTATTGAAGAAAATATTGATAAATGGATATTTTTTGTTACAAACGAAACAGAGGAAGATTGATAACTATAATGAATTGAATTTAAATCAATTCTCAGAGTGTTGACAAAGTTCAATACTCTTTTCTTTTGTAAAAAGATGTGATAAAATTAATTTGCGAGATAAAACTTTATCTTAACCAATAAAGTTCACTTATTATCTCGTTTTTTTATTGTAAAAATGATATAATAAAAATGGTTAAGATAAAGAAAGTAAGTGATAAAATGATAACAATAAATAAAAATATTCAAAGTGAAATCTTAATGACTACTATGGAAGAAATTGTCCCTCAAGATAGTTTGTTTCGAAAGATAGATAAATATATAGATTTCACTTTTATTTATGATAAAGTGAAAGACTTATATTGTGAAAACAATGGAAGACCAAGTATAGATCCAGTTGTTTTATTTAAGATAGTATTTATACAAGCACTAGACGGAATAAAATCAATGAGACAAACATGTAAGAAAATAAAGGTAGATGCTGAATACAGATGGTTTTTAGGGATACCATTTTGACAAGATACTCCACACTTTTCAACATTTAGTAAAAATTATGAAAGAAGATTTAAAGATTCAGATATATTTGAGGAAATATTTGTAGAGATAGTAAATCAAGCAATAAAATATAACTTAGTAGATGGCAATACATTTTATACAGATTCAACACATAAAAAAGCCAACGCTAATAAAAACAAATATGATGATGAAATTGTTAAAGTAGTTAAAGAAAGAAGAAAATGGTTAGAAGATGAAATAAATGAAGAAAGAATAAAACAAGAAAGAAAACCATTTGAGTATAAAGATGAAACTGAAGAAAAGCATATTAAAGTAAGTACTACTGATAAAGAAGGCGGATATTATCATAGAGATAACAAAGAAAAAGGCTTTATGTATTTGGACCACAGAACTGTAGATGATAAATGTAATATCATCGTAGATGCTTATGTAACAAAAGGAAATGTGCATGATTCTGGTCCATTTATAGAAAGATCAGAATATATAAAAAATAAGTTTGGATTTGAATTAAAAAAGTATGCAGTAGATTCAGGATATTTGACTTTAGACATAAAGAAATATTTTATAGATAATAATATATTTGGAGTATTTGGATATAGAAGATATGGAACACCAGAATCAAGAAAAGAAAAGAACAAATATGAATATGTTAAGGAATTAGATATATATTATGAAAAAGAAACTGGAGAGGTATTAGAATACAGTGGTTTAATAGATAAAAATGGATATAAAACATATAGAAATTTAGATAAAACAAAATTGGTAAAAAGACATATACATGAAGAATGGAATGAATTATTTAGGGATAATAGACTTTAAAAAGAAGGAAAAGAACTTTATCAAAAGAGAAAAGAACATGTAGAAAGAAGTTTTGCAGATTCAAAACAAAATCACGGATATAGATACGCTATGTATAAAGGAGTTAAAAAAAATCAACATTATACATGGCTCATTTGTGCTGCCCAAAACATGAAAAATATAGCAATTAAAAATGATAATGTAGGAAAGAAACCTATCACATTATCATCATATATTTATAATTTTATAAAAATATTGAAAAATATCATAAAAATTCTATTCATAAGAAAACCTCTAGAAAAAATCTAGGGGTTTGTCTACACTCTGTGAATTGAATTTAAATCAATTCTTTTTTTATTTTCAGTAATTAAAAAATAGAAAGGAGAATAAAAAATGCAAGAATTTGATTTGAAAGCAAAAATAAATTGTACTATGGGGGTAGCAGTAGTAGCAGAAAATAGAAAAGAGGCAGAAAGATTACTTGATGATACTATTGATAGCATTACATTTAAGGAACTAAAAGAAAAGTTAAGTAAATGTAGAGATATTGAGATAAAAGAGAGTAATGTTGTAAAACATATATTTGCAAGAAAAAAGGAAATGGAAAGGTAGATGTTATAGTGGAAATATGTAATGTAGAGTTAGTTGGTACATTAATGCAAATAAACCAATTCAAAAGTGAAAAAAATATTTTAGATGTTATATTAGAAATTAAATCGGAATTTTGTCATACGAAGGATGAATATAAAACAGAAAAATTTACTGTACTTCTTTATAAAACATTGAATTTTGATAATAAAAATTTAATAGTAGGTAAGAAAATTAAGATTAAAGGAAAGATATATGGAAACTTATACAGGAATTGTAAATATAGAAGAAGATTAATAATTATACCTACTGATATTGAAATACTGAAAGGAGATGATGAATAATGTCATTTCAAAAAAAACCACCAATACAATTAACCGTAGATAAAGTATTATTTAATGAATTAATTAGTATTTTAGATTTTAATATAGATCTTGAACAGGTGAAAGATAATTTATCAGAAAACGCAAGAAAATAAAGAAAATATCATTGTGTATCAATGGTCAATATTGGCGTACATAATTTCTGAAATCATATGTGTAAATATTGTTATGCTAATTATGATGAAAAACAAGTACTTAAGAATATGAAGGAACATGGTAAAGGAAGTAGACTATTAATAGGATATCTAAAAGATGATAATATTATTAAAGAAGGAATAAAATAATAAACTACAACTTAGAGGTGTAAAATTATGAGACTATTTAATAAATCAAAAGAAAAACAAAAAGTTTCAATGATATGATTAATAAATTATCCCAAGATATTGTAAACTTATATACAAGTGAGACCTAAACATCCTTTGAGTAATTTATGATAGATTAAAAGTAAGGATATTTAATTCTACCTTTTTTTTTACAATATAAGGTAAACTTAATGATTTATAGGTTAATAAAAAATAATTTATCAAAATATATTACTTAAGTTTAAGTGAAACCTTAGATATTTAGTGTAAACATATAGTAAACATATTACTAAAGATGATATAAAAGTTATATTTAAAGAAACAAAAAAATAAGATAATATAAAGTGTATTATAATTTAATCGTAAGTAAATATATTTTAAAAGTTGTTATTTTAAAAATATAAGTGGTATTGAAAAAAATATAAACATAATAAAAGAAGTGGAGATTGAAGTATTACATTGTGTTTGTTTTTTTTTCATTTATTATTTTTTTAAAGATGATAGAAGAGTATACCCTTATATAACTTTTGTTTTTATTACTAGTTGTCAATGGTTGATTTTTATGAATGGTATAAGACAGGAATTAGCGTTTACTGTTTTTCTTTTAGGGATAAAGTATATTGAAAATCAGAAATTTTTTAAATACTTAATTGTTGTTTTAATTGCCTCATCAATTCATAAATCTGCAATCATGTTGATTTTATTTTATCCTTTATTGAAAAACAAGTCATATTTTTCAAATATTCTAATTCAATTACTTTTACTATTTGTTGCTTTTGTGCTATTAAAAATAGATATTGTAGAAGATTTGATTATGAAATTTGACAATATAGCTTTATTCATGGGATATTCTCATTATATAGATCAGGTAAAGGAGGGCAATCTGGATTATATTACTTCCGATATGGCTATGGGAGTGGGATCTTATATAATATTAATTATTGATGTATGTATAATTTTATATAGCAACCAGGTAAAACAGTATTTCAAAAAAAGATGTTTTTATATAATTTATGATATTTATTTTATAGGTGTATTATGGCACTACATTTTTCTTAAAGTTTAATAATGTCCCGTCCTAATTAGTTGTTATAACTAATTCACATTGATAAGCTTCATAAAATGTATTTTTAAAATGAACTAGTTTTTTCTTTTGATAGTTTATTTTATTTATTTCAAAAAATGTCAGTAAGTAAAATGAAAGAATTTATTTTAATAGTATTCTTGTGCTTACATATCAGTCTATTTTCTGCCAATATGTATCGAATGAAAGAAAACACGGCAAAATATTATTTCTTTTGGCAGGAAAAACAATATAAACTTAATGATTAATTTAAAATGAACGATAATCCATTGTTTACAATAATTATTCCTCATAGAGATATTCCGGAGTTATTGCAACGTGCTATTGATTCTATTCCTGATACTAGCGAAATACAAGTAATAGTGGTGGATAACAGTGAGAAAACATTGTTGAAAAAGAATATAAAACCAAGAGATAATAATATAGAGGTATATTATTCAGACTGTTCAAGATTTGCAGGAGGAGCGAGAAATGTAGGGCTGGAATATGCAAACGGTAAGTGGATTTTATTTTTAGACGCTGATGACTTTTTTGTTAAAGGTGCATTTGATGTATTATACCAGTATGTAGATTCAATAGAGGAATTGATATATTTTAAGATAGATAGTGTATATTCAGATACATTGGAAAAAGCAAACAGAGGGGAGTTATTCTCAAAAATGATTGATGATTATCTTAAGGGGAATATTTCTGAGGATGAAATAAGATTAAAATATGAAAGCCCTTGTGCTAAGATGATTTCGAGGAAACTTATTACAAGAGAATGTTTGAAATTTGATGAAGTTATAGCTTCAAATGATACTTATTTTTCAATGTTAATTGGATATAAGGCTGTGGGCTTTAAGGTAGTCCCCATTGATATATATATAGCTACGGTCAGAAGAGGTAGCTTAACTAAAAGGAATAATATTGAAATATTGCTGTCAAGATATATGGTTACTGTTAGATATAATAAGTATTTAAAGGAACATGATAAGAAAAAATTTAGACATTCTATTATGGCTTATTTATTCTTTTCAATGCGTTTTGGGCTAAAATACTTTTTTAAATTTTTGTGGATAGCTTTTATAAATAGACAAAATATATTTATTGGATATAATAATTGGTATAAGACATTTTTGCGCATCCATAAAGAAAATAGATTGAATAAAAAGTATATTACTACATAAAATATAATGAAGCGTTTTTATTTAATTAGATTAGATGATGCATGTCCTACAATGGATGTTGTGAAATGGGATAAAATAGAAAAGATGCTGGATAAGTATCATATTAAACCGATGGTGGGGATAGTCCCGGCTAATAATGATTATGCTTTAAAAATAGACAAATATGATGATAATTTTTGGGAAAAGGTTAAAAGCTGGGAAGATAAGAATTGGACGATTGCTTTACATGGTTTTGATCATTCTTATATATCAAAAGATGGAGGGATAAATCCTTTATGGGAACGTTCAGAATTTGCAGGTGTTAGTATTGAGAAGCAAAAGGATAAAATTAAGAAGGGCATAAGAATATTAACTGATAAAAATATTTTTTTGCACCTAGTCATACTTTTGATCTAAACACTCTTGAAGCATTGGAAAGTGAATCAATGATTAGAATAATAAGTGATACAATTGCTTTCAAACCATATAGTAAATATGGTTTTATTTTTATTCCACAACAGTTTGGCTCCTTACGTGATGTTAAGTTAGGAGGGTATTGGACTTATTGTCTCCATCCTAATACTATGTTCGAAAATGAGTT
>ERZ773242.2156-NODE-2156-length-16974-cov-5.145517_pt1 | contig 16974 bp, 15 predicted proteins | sample MGYA00511077_ERZ773242 | MGnify/ENA primary metagenome ERZ773242 (study PRJEB29015, sample SAMEA2737754) | human gut metagenome | biome: human gut; feature: human-associated habitat; material: faeces | place: China | collected 2012 ... | reverse complement strand
CAAAGATGCCTGCGCAGTAAAACTGCGCAGGCATCTTTGGGTAATTTTTATTTAGTAGTCCACTTTCATCAAACACAGTCCCTCCGGCGGGGCGGTCGGGCCGGCGAGCTTACGGTCGCGGGCGGCGAGCAGGTCGAGGACGTACTCCGGCTCCCAGCGGCCGCGGCCGATCTCCAGCAGCGTCCCCACGAGGATACGCACCATGTTCTGCAGAAAGCCCGTCCCGTGAAACGTGAAGATGATCCGGTCACGGCGGCGCTCCACGGTGATGGAATCGACGAGACGGACGGTAGACTTCTTCATGCGCGGATTGCCGCAGAAGCTCATGAAGTCGTGCTCCCCGGTGAGCAGCGCCGCCGCGCGCTGCATCCGCTCCAGATCGGGGCGGAAGTCCAGCATGGTGACGTATTTCCGGTCAAAGACGGGCTTGACCGGCCCGTCGAAGCAGGTGTAGCGGTACGTTTTCCCCAGCGCGTTGTAGCGCGCGTGGAAGCGCTCGCCCGCCTCCTTCACCTCGCGCACGGCGATGGCGTCGGGGAGGTAGCGGTTGAGATAGTCGCGGATTTCCTCGGGCGAGAGGTCGGTATCGAGCCGGACGCTCGCGACCATGGCGCGGGCGTGAACGCCCGCGTCCGTGCGCCCCGCGCCGATCACATCGGCCGGCGCGCCGGTGAGCTTTGCCAGCACGGTCTCGAGCTTTCCCTGAATCGTGTCGCGCCCCGGCTGGCGCTCCCAGCCGAAAAAGCGCGACCCGTCATAGGCAATGGTGAGTTTGTAGTTCTTGTTCAAAGCGGATCCTCCGTTATTCAAAGAGACTGGCCTGATACGGCAGGCCGCTCTTGCCGATCTGGCGGAACTGGCGCGCATTCTCCTCGGCCAGCGCGTCGGTGATGGTCATCTTGCGGATGATGTTCTGCACCGTGGTATCAAGCCCCATCCCCGCGCGGTAGTCGGCGGGGAAGATGAAGTCCACCCGCCCCTTGCTCAGCAGATCCTCCACCCCGGCGCGGTTATCCTCCTGATAGACGGCGATGGCCTGTCCGCCGTAGGCGCGCATCATCTTCATGCACGGGACGTCCGACAGGCCGTCGCCGATGTAGATCATGTTGCGGAAGGGGACGCGCTTGCTGTCGTCGGGCATGGAGGCGTTGAGCTCCTTGTCGCGCGCGACGTCGAGGATCCCCTTGTTGATGCGGTAGACGAACTGGGTCTTGTTCGTGAAGTTGACGTCGAGCTTCGGCCACGAGGCGAGGCCGTTTTCGTCGTAGAAAAACTCGCAGGCGTAGATCTCGCGGAACTCATGGCTGATGCCGCTGCCCTCGATGATCTCGCGCAGGCCGGAGGAGATGACATAGTGCTCGACCGTCACGCCGAGCTGCGCGCCGAAGGCGTTGATGCGGCCGAACCACTCGCGCACGCCGGGGAACAGCTCGATCCCCTCGCCGCAGCGCACCAGAAACTCCCGGTCGAGCCGGATGCCCTGCCGGCGGCACTCCTGCATCATCGTATACATATAGGCGAGCAGTCCGTCCATCCGGTTTTCGCGGCCGAAGTCGTTGGCTCTGCCCCAGAACTCGCCGGGCGTATAGCCGAGGGCGGGGATGAAGGTGTAATCCTCCATGTCCGTGGTGCAGAGCGTCTTGTCAAAGTCGTAGAGCAGTGCGATCACTGGGGTGTTCATGGGGCGAAGTCTCCTTCCTGTATAAAAACGGGCGGCAGGACGGCAAAGTGCCGCTCTGCCGCCTGCATGTGCGTCTGTATGCCGCGGGGCGGACGGTGCTCAGTTCTCGCCGCTGTAGTTGCGGCCGAACTTCAGCTCGTCCAGATTCAGCTTGAAATCGGTGGAAAACAAGCTGTCGGCGCTCGGCTCGTCCTTCTCGGGGGCGGGTTCGGCGGGAGCGGCAGGCTCCTCGGCCTTCGGCTCCTCCTGTGCGGGCGCGGGGGCGGCCGTCTCCTGTACGGGGGCGGCGGGCTCAGCGGCCTTCGGCTCGGTGGGGACGGAAAAGTCCTTGAGGATGTCCTGCTCGATGATGCGGATCGTGTCGTCGGCGACGGAGGGCGTGGGGGCGCTCTGCGCCGTGGCGGCGTCCATCTCCGGGAGCTTCGTGAGGAAGTCGAGCTGCGTCTGGCACAGCTGGCGGCTCGCGCCGATGAACTCAGTGAGCTTCTGCTGCGCAAGGCGGAGCTTCTGCTCGGCGGCGGCGGTCTGCTGCTCGAGCGTCGCGGTCTGGCGCGCGGCCTCGGCGCGCGCTTCGTTGAGAATCTCGTCCTTTTTGGTCTGCGCCTCCTGCACGAGCTTCGTCGCGAGCTTCTGCGCCGTGACGAGCGTGGTGCGCATGGCGTCCTCGGTCGAGCGGTACTCCTCGATCTTCTCGGCGAGCACCTTCAGCTTCGCCTTCAGGGCGGCGTTCTCCTTATACAGGGCGGTATAATCCTCCGTCAGGGGATCCAGAAACTCGTCCACCGCCGCCATGTTATAGCCGGCGGTCAGGGCCGAGGTCTTGGGAAATGTCTTTTCGGAAACTTCCTGTGGCGTAAACATCGTATATCCCTCCGTTTTCTATCGTCTTACGTTTTTACAGATACAGGCCGTTGTTTTCTAATTCGTCGATCAGGTCCCCCATGATATCCACGGAATAGGGGGTGATGATGTAGGTGTTGGCCGAGACCTTCTTGATCTTGCCCTCCCCGGCATACGCAACACCCGACAGGAAGTCCACCAGACGGCGGGCAATGTCCTTGTTCGTCGACTCGAGGTTCAGCACGACCGTGCGCTTTTCGCGCAGATGGTCAGCAATCTCCGAGGCGTTCTCAAAGCGCTCGGGCTTGACGAGCACAACCTTGAGCTGGGTGGTGGCGTGGATGTTGACCACCTTGTTGCGGCGCTCCTCGGCCTTGCGCTCCTCGCGGCGCTCCTCGCGGAACGACTCCTTCGCGGGCTTGGAGGCCGGGTTCAGCTCCTCCTCTTCGTAATCGTAATCCTCATCGTCGTAGGGGTGAATAATCTTTTTCAGTTCGTCCATGAAGCTCATCTTGATGGCCCTCCCACTGCTTATTTTGTATAATCTCTGGCGCCGAAAATGGCGGAACCGACCCGAACCATATTCGCACCGGCCCGGATGGCGTCTGCAAGGTCCTCGCTCATACCCATCGAGAGGTATTTAAATTCATTATGGTACATTTTCTCGTTTATGTCAACATATAAAGCACGCATTTCCGCAAAATAGCGCATATTTCCGTGTGGAACCGTCTCGACCGGCGGAATGGCCATCAGCCCGAGCACGCGCACATGCGCGAGCTCCAGCGCGCTCTGCGCCGCCGCGCGCACGTCCTCCGGTGCAAAGCCGCTCTTGGCCTCCTCGCCGCCGATGTTCACCTCGAGCAGGATGTCCTGCCGCAGGCCCTGCTTGGCGGCCTCCTTCTCGATCTCGCGCAGCAGCTCCATCGAGCCGACGGACTGGATGAGCGCGACCTTGCCGACGACCTGGCGCACCTTGTTGCGCTGGAGGTGGCCGATGAAGTGCAGCGGGCGGCCGTCATAGGCGTGCTCGGCGAGCTTGGCGGTCATCTCCTGCACGCGGTTCTCGCCGAGGACGTCGATTCCGGCGGCGATGGCCTCCTGGCAGGCGGCGGCGTCGTTCATCTTGCTCGCGCCGACGAGGGTGATGTCCGCGCCGGTGCGCCCGCTCTCGCGGGCGGCGGCGTCGATCTCGCGGCGGATGGCTGCAATATTTTCAGTGATAGACATGGTTTGAAAACTTCCTTTCACAGTGTGTTCATTCAAATGCCGGGGCGCTACTCGATGACCTTGCCCGGCTCGATGTCGCTCGCGGTGACGACGACCTCGTCGCCCGCGCGCAGGATGGCGGAACCCTCCGCGCTCTTCGACGCGCGCACGAGCGTGTACCCGTCGCCCTGATAGACGATGTCGACGGGCTTGAAACGCGCGAGACTGCCGACGACGCAGTACACGCCCGCCTGCCCCTCGTCGTTTACGCGCAGGGCGTTGGCCGGGACGCGGATGCCGCTGTAGCTGCTGAGCACCAGCTCTACCTGCTGATGGCGCAGCTGGGTCGTCTGCGGCAGATAGCGGTCGCAACACAGAACCAGCAGCTGCCGCCCGCCCTCGTCCTCCCCGATGGAGTAAACCGTCGCGGGCACGTCGGCATCCAGTCCCTTGGCAAAGCGAAGCGTGACGCTCTGCCCCGTCCTGAGCTGCGCAGCCTGCTCATTCGTGACGGCGGCGGCATAGTACCACGTATCACCGTAGATGAGCTTGCCGAGCGAGCTGCCCTTCGACCCTGCGGTGAGGTTTTCGAGCCGGCTGACCGTCAGATCCGCCAGCGTGTCCGGCGTGAGGACATCCTCGTAGCCGTCGCAGGCGGCGCTGTAGATCCCCGGCTTCTCGGCCCTGACGCTGACGGCTCCAGAGAGCGAGGCGCGCAGGCGCGAGAGCTCGGATTTGACCTGATCGATGCCGGACTGAATCTCCTCGCTGGAGGAGTAGCTGTGGCTGCGCTTGAGGATGGCGGCCTTGAGCGCAGAGACGTTCTCCGAGGCGGTGGAATAATCCCCGTCCGCGAGCTCACCGCGCAGGGTGAGGATGCTGTCGGTGATGGAGCTGTCGAGCTTGAGCGCGGCGTCGCTGTCGAGATAGGACTCCAGCGCGAACTGCAGCTGCTCGAGCTGCAGCTCCTGCTCCCGAATTCGGCTGACGGTGTCGAGCGCGCCGGCGTTGGAATAGACGGTGACGACCGTCTCGCCCGCCGCGGCCTTCTCCCCTTCGCGCAGCATTTGCTGCAGCGTGCCGGACGGCCCCTGCAGCGGCACCTCGTCGCGCACGAGCCAGCCGGTCAGGCTGATGCTCTCCTCGGAGGAGCTGCGGTAGGCCAGCGTCGTGGAATATGGATCGGTGAGATAGCGGCAGCCCTGTACGCCGAAGTACAGCACCACCGCCGCGAGCAGCGCGATGGAAAGCGCACGGAACACTGCGGAAGAAGATTTCATAGATGCCCCTCTCAGGTGGCCCCGTCCTCCATCAGCGAGATGGGGTGCTGGGGCGCAATGGTGGATATGGCGTGTTTGTAGATCACGTTCTGCCGCCCGTCACAGTCGAGCACGACCGTGAAGCAGTCGAACCCCGTGACGGTCCCGCGCAGCTGAAAGCCGTTGATAAGGAACATCGTCACCGGGACGTTCTCCTTCCGGGCGCGGGTGAGAAAGATCTCCTGAAGATTGTTTTTCTTTTGCATAGTCGTCTGCATCCTTTCTGTCTTTTGGTGCGGACGACGCGCAATGCATGTCCGCCCGGCTCTATCCTAAGCCATGGGCGGTGAGATATTCTGTCGCATTCTGGAGAGCCGCCGGGAAATCCGGTTCTTTTCCCCAGAGGATCCAGTGGATGGCCCCGTTCCGGCGCAGCCACGTCAGCTGGCGCTTGGCGTACTGGCGGGAGCGGAGCTTGACCTCCCCGATGGCGTCCGCCGCCGTGGCGGCGCCGTCGCGGACGGCGAGAAACTGCCTGTAGCCGATGGCCTGCAGGGCGGTTGCATCGCGCGGAACGCCGCTTGAGAGCAGCGTCTCCACCTCCTGCAGCAGCCCCTGCCGCACCATCTCGTCGACGCGCCGGTCGATCCGCGCACGCAGATCCGCGCGGTCGGCGAAGTCCAGCCCGATGTAGAGCGCGTCATAGCGCGGCGGGCGCTCCTGCGTGCGGCGGTTGTGTGCGGTGATCGTCTCGCCCGTCTCCTCATACACCTCGAGCGCACGGAGAATCCGCTTTTCATCGCGCAGGTGGAGCCGCGCGGCGCTCTCGGGATCGACCTCCCGCAGGCACTCGAGCATGGCCGGTGCGCCGCGCTCGGCCAGCTCCCGCTGCAGGCGCTCGCGCACCGCGCCGCCGGAGCGGCCGGGTGCAAAGTCGCCGCCGCGGACGAGACTGTCGAGATACAATCCCGTGCCGCCGACAAGAACGGGGCGCTTCCCGCGGTGGAGAATGTCCTGCACGCAGGCGTCGGCCTCCTCCGTGAAGCGGGCAACCGACCAGCTCTCACGCGGGTCGGCCACGCCGACCATGTGGTGCGGGATGCCCTCCGTCTCCTCGGGCGTGGGGGCGGCGGTGCCGATGGCCATGCCGCGGTAGATCTGCATCGAGTCCACCGACACGACCTCGCCGTCAAAGGTCTTCGCGAGCGCCACGCCCATTTTCGTTTTTCCGGATGCCGTGGGTCCCACCACGCAGATCACCTTCGGCGGCATTGTATCACCTCTGTCTGAAAGATCATTTTAGTACTTCTGTCTTGTGTTTTTCTTCGCTTGTCGAAGAAACCGAGCGGCTCTGTGCCAAAAGGGCAGAATTTATGCCCTCTTGAACATCTTTTCCAGTTCGTACTTTCTCAATTTCACGGAGACCGGGCGGCCGTGGGGACAATAGCGGATCTCCCCGCTCTGTACCTTCTCCACGAGCGCGGCGAGCTCCGCGCGGTCGGTATGCATCCCCGCCTTGATGGCCGATTTGCAGGCCATCGTCTGCAGCAGGTGGTCGCGCGCACCCTCCGGGTCGGCGCGGCAGAGCATCAGATCCGCCGCCAGCTCCTGCACCGTCGCAGGGATATCGCCGACGTCGAGATCGGACGGCACCTCGCGCACGAGCACCGTCCCGTCACCGAAGTCCTCGCAGGCAAAGCCGTACTGCGCGAGAATGTCGAGGTGCTCGAGCACCGCCGTATACTCCTCCGCCGTCAGCGACACCGCCGCCGGAGTCAGCAGCGTCTGGCGCATGACCGGCTCGGTGTTCTCCTTCAGGCGGTTGAAGCGCACGCGCTCGTGCGCGGCGTGCTTGTCGATGAGCCAGACGTTCTCCTGCTCATCCTCACAGATAATATAGGTGTTGAGCACCTCCCCGGCGATGCGCCACGGAGCCTCCTGCGTCTGCAGCACCTGCTGCGCCGGCTCCTCGGGGAGGGGCATCGTCGTCTGCGGCGGCTCCTTCCTCTCCTGCACCGGCTCCGGTGTGGGGCAGACAGGCTCCGCCTGCGGCGCGGTCTTATCCTTGAACTGCCGGACGGTCAGGTTCTGATAGAAGCCCTCCTGCTTCGGCTTCTGTGCGGCGCGCTCACCGGCGGTGAGCGTGTCGAGGATCGTATAATACACTGCGTCAAACACGGTCTTGTCGCTGACGAATTTTACCACGGTCTTTGCGGGGTGGACGTTCACGTCCACCCGGTCGCGCGGCAGCTCGATATGCAGCACGCAGCCGGGGAACTTCCCCTTGAGCAGGCGGTTGCGGTACGCCTCCTCAAGCGCGGCGGAGAGCAGCTGGCTCTTGACGAAGCGGCCGTTCACGAAGAACAGCTGGCGCCCGCGCGTGCCGCTGCCGCAGAGGGGCTTTGTCACGAAGCCGGAGACGGCGACATCGCCGCCGCGCCCCTCGACCGGTGTGAGCCCGAGGGCGAAGTCCCGCCCCATCGCGGCGTAGACCGCGGACTGGAGCTTCCCGTCGCCGGGAGTGTGCAGCAGCTCCGCGCCGTCGCGGATGAACTTGAATGAGACGTCCGGATGGCTGAGCGCGAGGTGCGTCACGACGCCCGCGACGGCCGTTCCCTCGGCGCTGTCCTTCTTCATGAACTTCATGCGGGCGGGGGTGTTATAGAACAGGTCGCGCACGCAGATGGTCGTCCCCTCGGGGCAGCCCGTCTCCTGCACGGTGCCGGGCTTGCCGCCCTCGAGATGGAGCGACGCGCCGACGTCCGCGCCGCGCGGGCGCGAGAAGATATCGACCCGCGCCACGGCGGAGATGGCGGCGAGTGCCTCGCCACGGAAGCCCAGCGTCCCGATCGCCTCGAGGTCATCCGCCGTGCGGAGCTTGCTCGTTGCGTGGCGCAGGAAGGCCGTCGGCAGCTGCTGCGGCGCAATGCCGCAGCCGTTGTCGGTGATGCGCAGGTAGGTCAGGCCGCCGTGCTGCACCTCGAGCACGATGGCCGAAGCACCGGCGTCGATGGCGTTTTCGAGCAGCTCCTTGGCGACGCTCGCCGGGCGCTCGACCACCTCGCCCGCGGCGATCAGATCCGCCACATGGGGCGCAAGGCATTGAATATCAGGCATGGTAACACTCCTCCTTCCGGGAGATGAGAAAAAACCGGTTATTCGAGCTTCTGCTTCAGCTCATAGAGCAGGTTCAGCGCCTCGATAGGGCTGAGTGTGTCGACCTGCGCGCGGCGGAGCTTGTCGATGACCTCGCTCTCGGCCACGGCGGCAAACGACACCTGCGCCTCCGCGGGCGCGGCGGGCGCGGGGCGTCCGCTCTCGCTCTCGAGCTCGCGCAGGATGGTCTTGGCGCGGCTGACGACCGTTTCCGGCAGGCCCGCGAGCCGCGCAACCTCGATGCCGTAGCTGCGGTCGGCGCCGCCGGGGATGATCTTGCGCAGGAAAATGATCTCCTCGCCGCGCGTGCGCACGGCGATGTTGAAGTTCTTCACACCCGGAAGCGTCCCCTCCATCGCGGTCAGCTCGTGGTAGTGCGTGGCGAAGAGCGTCTTGGCGCCGAGCTTTTTCGGGTTGGCGCAGTATTCCAGCACCGCCCGCGCGATGCTCATGCCGTCGAAGGTACTCGTACCGCGGCCGATCTCATCGAGGATCAGCAGGCTATTTTTTGTCGCGGCGTGGAGAATCTCCGACACCTCGGTCATCTCGACCATGAACGTCGACTGTCCCGCGGAGAGGTCGTCGGACGCGCCGATGCGGGTGAAAATCCGGTCGACCACGCCGAGGTGTGCCGACTTCGCCGGGACGAACGAGCCGATCTGCGCCATGAGCACGATGAGCGCCACCTGACGCATATAGGTCGACTTACCGGCCATGTTCGGGCCGGTGATGATGGCGGCACGGTTCTCGCTCTGGCCCATGTAGGTGTCGTTCGGGACGAAGAGCGCGTCGGGGCGCATCTTCTCGACCACGGGGTGGCGGCCGTCGATGATCTCGATGACGCCGGAGTCGTCCACCTCGGGGCAGCAGTACCCGTTCTTCACCGCCGTCTCCGCCAGCGAGCAGAGCGCGTCGATCTCGGCGACGGCGCCCGCCGCCGCCTGCACGCGCGTGACGGCCTCGGCCACCTGCAGGCGCATGCGGTTAAAGATTTCATATTCCAGCTCCTTGTCCCGGTCGGACGCGGAGAGAATGTCGTGCTCCAGATCCTTGAGCTCCTGCGTGATGAAGCGCTCGCAGTTCACGAGCGTCTGCTTGCGGACATAGTCCTCCGGCACCTGGTCTTTAAAGGAGTTCGAGACCTCGATGTAGTACCCGAACACCTTGTTGTAGCCGATTTTCAGCGTGCGGATGCCGGTGCGCTCCTTCTCGCGCGCCTCCATGGAGGCGATGATGCCCTTGCCGCCGTGGAGAATGTCGCGCAGGCGGTCGACCTCCGGGTCATAGCCCTCGCGGATCATCTCGCCCTCGCGGACGGAAAACGGCGGCTCATCGACGAGCGTCTGGCCGATGAGGGCGGCGATGTCGCTGAGCGTATCGAGCTGGTCGTGCAGCTGGCGCAGGCGGCCCTTTTCAAAGCCCTCGAGCTGCGCGCGCACCGCCGGGAGCTTCAGCGCGGCGTTTTTCAGCGCGGCGAGGTCGCGTCCGCCGGCCGTACCGTAGACAATGCGGCCCATGAGCCGCTCCATATCGCCGATGCCCGTGAGCGCGACGAGCAGCTCCTCGCGCGTCATCGTCTCGTCCACGAGCGCCTGCACCGCGCCCTGGCGGCGGCGGATGGCGTTCACGTCGAGCAGCGGCCGCTCCAGAAAGCCGCGCAGGCAGCGCGCGCCCATGGCGGTCTTCGTCTTATCGAGTACCCACAGCAGGCTCCCGCGCTTGCCCTTGCCGCGGAGCGTCTCCGTCAGTTCAAGGTTGCGGCGGGCGGTGAGATCCAGCTCCATGAACTGCCCCTGTCGGTAAAAATCAAGGCTGTCGATGTGGGAGAGGTCGGTCTTCTGCGTCTCGTGCAGGTAATTGAGCAGCGTCCCCAGCGCCAGCACGGCCGCCGGGTTCTCGCGCGGCAGCCGCGCGCAGGCGTCCTCGCCGAACTGCTCGCGCGCCAGGCGCTCGGCCGCCTCCATCGGCACCTTCCGCTTTTCGCGGTGGCAGTGAAATTTGCTCTCGAGCACGCCCGTGAGTGTCTCGTCGAAAAACGCCCCGTCATTCATCACGGCCTCCGCCGGTGAAAAGCGCCCGAGCTCGTTGAGCAGGTGCTCGAGCCGCTGCGGGCCTTCAAACGCGGTCGCGCTCATCTGTCCGGTCGAGATGTCGCAGGCGCAGAGCGCCGCGTACCGCTCATCGAGCCAGATGCCCGCGCAGAAGTTGCTGCGCCCGGCCTCGAGCGACGTCTCGTCGATGACGGTGCCGGGGGTGATGACGCGGATGATGTCGCGCTTGACAAGCCCCTTCGCCTGCGCGGGGTCCTCCGTCTGCTCGCAGATGGCGACCTTGTAGCCCTTGGAGATCAGGCGGGCGATGTAGGCGTCGGAGGCGTGGTATGGGATGCCGCACATGGGCACCTTCTCCTCGAAGGACTTCGTCTTGTCCTTGTCGCGGGTGGTCAGCATCAGATCCAGCTCGCGCGAAGCGGTCTTTGCGTCGTCGCCGAACATCTCGTAGAAATCCCCCAGGCGGAAAAAGAGGATCGAATCCTTGTTTTGTTCCTTGATTTCCAGATACTGGCGCATCATGGGGGTCAGTTCAGCCATATAATTCGCTCTCTTTCTGTCCGATATGGTCGGTTATGTTTGAATCCGGTGGATAACTCTGTGGAAAAGTGCAAAACTCATGTGGAAAGCTCACCGAAGAGCGCCCACGTGTTGCTGTCGGTGACGGTGACGTTCTGATACGTCCCGATCACGGACGGATCCCCCGCGAGGTGGACAAGCCGTCCGCCGTTCGTACGCGCGGAGAGAGGCCAACGGCTGTCGTCCGTCGTCCCGTCGACGAGCACACGCACCGTCCGGCCCACATAGGCCGCGTGCAGCCGCGCGGAAATTTCGTTCTGCGTGTCGCAGAGCCGGTCGAACCAGACCTGCTTTTCGCTGCGGGGGACGGGATCGTCCATCTTGGCCGCGGGCGTCCCCGGCCGGGGAGAGAAGATAAAGGTGAAGAGCGCGTCGAACTCCACCTCGCGCACAAGCGCGACCGTCTCCATCGCCTCTGCCTCCGTCTCGCCGGGGAAGCCGATGATCACGTCGCTCGTCAGCACGAGGTCGGGCATGACCTTTCGGGCGTAGGTGATAAGGTCAAGGTACTTCGCCTTGTCATACGGACGGTTCATCGCGCGCAGCACCCGGTCGCAGCCGGACTGCACCGGCAGGTGCAGCTGTCTGGCGACGTGGCCGCAGCGGGCCATCGTGTCAAAGAGCTTATAGCTCGCGTCCTTCGGCTGGGAGGACATAAAGCGGATGAGATAGTCGCCGGGAATCTCGTCGATGGCGGCGAGCAGATCCGCGAAGTCCCACGGCGTCTCGAGATCCTTGCCGTAGGAGTTGACGTTCTGGCCGAGGAGGGTGATCTCCTTATAGCCCTCCTGCGCGAGCTGGCGCACCTCCTCGAGGATCTTCTCCGGCTCGCGGCTGCGCTCGCGGCCGCGGACATAGGGGACGATGCAGTATGAGCAGAAGTTGTTGCACCCGTACATGATCGAAACCCACGCGCGGATGCTCCCCTCGCGCACGACGGGCGTGCCCTCGGCGATGGTGCCGGGCTCATCCTCCACGGAGAAGACACGGCCGCGGCGGGTATAGACCTGCCACAGAAGTTCCGGGAACTTCCACATCGCCTGCGGCCCGAAGACGAGGTCGACGTGGCGATAGGATTTACGCACCTTCTCGGCCACCTCCGGGCGCTGCGCCATGCAGCCGCACAGGCAGATGATCTGCTCGGGGTTGGCCTTTTTCGTGTGGGTCAGGGCGCCGAGATTGCCGTACACGCGCTTTTCCGCGTGGTCGCGGATGGCGCAGGTGTTGAGCACGACGATGTCGGCCTGCTCGGGCCTGTCCGTAAAGCCGCAGCCCATCGCCTCCAGCATGCCCATGATGTGCTGGCTGTCGGCCACGTTCTGCTGGCAGCCGAAGGTGTCCACCATCGCCAGCGGCGTCTTGCCGCGGCTGCGGTGAATCTCAGCGATTTTGCGTTCAAATTCACGCTGGCGAAGCGTCTGCGCCTCGTCCAGCAGCACTTTTTTTCTGTCCAATGGAAACCTCCTGCGCCGCACTTTCGTCAAAAAGGCGACACTACTCTACTTTAATTTAGCAATTATAACACAACTTTCGCTTGGGCACAAGGAATCCGGGCAAAAAATCGCCATGCCGTGCAAGCGGAAAAAGAAAATGTGAAAAATTTCACCTTTTCTTCAAAAAGGGATTCCATCCGGGCGCGGCTTTTGGTATAATGGGGATCGAAGAGAAAAGAAAAGACCCCGGCAGCCCCCAAAACGCGTTTTTTGCAGACAATTTGCAGGATAGGACAGGAGGAGTTCCGCTATGATTAAAGTTGCTATCATCGGCTGCGGCAAGATTGCGCAGGTGCGCCATCTGCCCGAATACGCAGCAAACCCCAATGTCGAGCTGGTCGGCTACTATGACCTCAACCGTGAGCGCGCTGAGAAGGTCGCCGCGCAGTACGGCGGTAAGGTGTACGACACCTATTTCGACCTGCTCAACAACCCCGCGATCGACGCGGTGTCCATCTGTGTGGACAACCGCAGCCACGCGGAGATCACCACCTACGCCCTCTATGCGGGCAAGCACGTCCTGTGCGAAAAGCCCATGGCCATCACGCTGGCCGAGTGCGAGTCCATGGTCGCTGCCGCCGAGTTCAACGGCAAGCACCTTATGATCGGCCACAACATGCGCTTTGACCCCGTCTACCGCCGCGCGAAGAAGCTGCTCGACGAGGGCGTGATCGGTGACGTGATCACCTTCCGCACTGTGATGGGCAACGCCGGACCAGAGGGCTGGTCTATGGACGGCAACTGGTTCTTCGACAAGAAGAAGGCCGCGATGGGCGCGCTGTCCGACCTCGGCATCCACAAGGTCGACCTGCTGCAGTATCTGACCGGGCAGAAGGTCATCTCGACGACGGCCAAGGTGCTCACCCTGAACAAGCACGACACCGAGGGCCGCCCCATCGGCGTCGACGACAACGCCCTGTGCATCCTGCGCATGAGCGGCGGCGCGGTCGGCACGCTCGCCGCCAGCTGGACGATCTACGGCCCCGGCTGCAACTCCACCTGCCTTTACGGCACGAAGGGCATCATGCTGATCTACAACACCCCCGGCATGCCCCTCGAGGTGCGTGACCTGAGCAGCAAGAGCACGTCCTACAGCTTCGAGCCGCAGGCGAAGTCCGGCGTCATCGACGAGTTTGTAAACGCCCTGCTCGAAAACCGTGACCCCGAGGTCTCCGGCCGCGAAGCGCTCACGACGATGCGCGTCATCTTCGCGAGCATCAAGTCCTCGGAGATCGACCGAACCGTCGGCGTCAACAGCTCGTTTGTCACCCACGTGTAAGTATCTCAGTGAGGGAGCTTTGCTCCCTCACTGAATTCGTCCCAAAAGGCCGGTGGCCTTTTGGGACAAGGGGTATCGCTCCGAACCGCGCGTTTTTGTGTGCACAGCACACAAAAATACACTCTCTCCGCGCAAAGAGTTTTTTTGCGACGTACACGCCGCCGCAAAAAACGATCTGACTTTAATCGCGGCGCTGCGGCGCCGCGAACTCTGTGAGACTTTTGGGGATGAGCAGGGACGGGAATGCAGTCCTTTGTTGACTATTTGAAAGGATAGAGATCAACCATGATTCGGATCGGAATTGACCTCGGCGGGACGAATATCGCCGTCGGGGCCGTGAATGAGCGGCACGAGATCATCGCCCGCTGCAGCGTCCCCACCGGGGCAGAGCGCCCGGCGCAGGCTGTCATCGCGGATATGTGCGCCGCCGTGGAGGAGGCGCTCCGCCGCGCCGGGCTGACGGCGGCTGACTGCGCGTCCATCGGCATCGGCTCGCCCGGTACCTGCGACCCGGAGACGGGCGTTGTGGCGCGGGCGTATAACCTCGGATGGAAAGACGTCCCCGTCTGCCGGATGCTCACGGAGCACTTCGGTCTGCCCGCGCACCTCGGAAACGACGCCAACTGCGCCGCGCTGGCCGAGGTCGTCGCCGGGGCTGCCGCCGGGCGGCGCGACGTCGTGCTCATCACGCTCGGCACGGGCGTGGGCGGCGGCATCATCATCGGCGGGAAGATCTACGCCGGGATGCGCGGCGCGGGCGCGGAGCTTGGGCACACGGTGCTCGTGCTGGACGGCGAACCCTGTACCTGCGGCCGCCGCGGCTGCTGGGAGGCCTACGCCTCCGCCACGGCGCTCATCCGCCAGACGCGCGAGGCCGCCGTGCAGAATCCGCAGTCGCTCCTTGCGCAGGTTCCCGCCGAGCAGATCAACGGGCGCACCGTCTTCGACGCCGCCGACCGGGGCGACGCCGCCGCGCAGCGCGTCATCGACCGCTACTGCGAATACATCGCCGCAGGCATGACCGACATCGTCAACGCCCTCGCCCCGGAGATGATCCTCCTCGGCGGCGGCGTCAGCCGCCAGGGTGAGCGCCTGCTCGCGCCCATCCGTGAATACATCGCCACGCACTGCTTCGGCCAGCGCGAGGGGGCCATCCCCGTCGTCGCCGCCGCGCAGCTCGGAAACGACGCCGGGATCATCGGTGCCGCCGCGCTCTGAGCATCCAGAAAGCCGCCATACAGGAAATTTTTCCCGCATGGCGGCTTTTTCTGTAACCTTTTACCGGTTCGTTCGTTATAGAGACAGAGAGGAGGGGATGGCGTGGACAGAGATGTGCTGGCGCAGCTCTACGAGCGGTATTATCAGCCCGCGCTGTTCTATCTGCTCGCCCTGTGCCGCGACCGGCATCTGGCCGAGGATCTGGTGCAGGAGGCGTTTGTCCGCGCGTATCTCTCCCTGCCGGAGGACGTCCCCTCGTTTCCGTACTGGCTGATGCGCGTGTGCCGGAACCTTCTCTGCGACCACCGGCGCAAACGCCGCCGCCACGCGGACGGGGATCCCCCGGAGCGGGCCGACGGTGCGCCGACACCGGAGGAGCGGCTGCTGCAGCGCGAGGAGCTGATCGCGCTCTACCGCGCCATTGCGCGCCTTTCGGAGGACGAACAGGAGCTTTTGAACCTGTTTTACTTCGCGCGGCGGCCGCTCAGTGAGATTGCGCAGCTGACGGGCATGACCCCCGGCGCGGCGAAAACGCGCCTGTACCGGGCGCGCCGGCATCTGCGCCGGGAGATGGAGGAGGACGGCTATGGACTTTGAAACCCTGTGGAGCCGCTATCGGAGCGGAACGGCCGGCGGCGAGGAGATCTCGCAGGTCGAGGCGGAGCTGGAGAAGTTCGACGTGTCCAACGACAGCTTCAAGACCTCCAAGCGGGCGTTCCACAAAGCAATGGGCATGTTCCACAGCAGCGTGGAGTTCTTTTTGTGCAGTTTGAATGTCATTATCATCGGCTTCGGCGGTTATTATGTCATGCAAGGGGAAATGGACTACCGTGACCTGCTGACCTTCAGCCTGTATATTTCCTCTTTTATCAGCCCCATGCGCAAGCTCGCCAACTTCTCCGAGACGTTTGCCAACGGCTTTGCGGGCCTGAACCGCTTCGTGGAGGTCATGCGCACCGAACCCACCGTGCAGGATAAGCCCGACGCGAAGGAACTGAAAAACGTCCGGGGTGAAATCAGGGTCGACCATGTTTCCTTTGCCTACGACGCCGATCTGGCGGTGCTTCACGACGTGAGCCTGACCGTCGCCCCCGGGGAAACGGTCGCCATCGTCGGCCCCTCCGGCGGCGGTAAGTCTACATTGTGCCAGCTGATCCCCCGGTTTTACGACGTCAGTTCCGGCTCTATTTCCATTGACGCTCTGGACATCCGGGACGTGACCCAGCGAAGCATCCACGAAAACATCGGCATTGTCCAGCAGGACGTGTTCCTGTTTGCCGACACCATTCTGGAAAACATCCGCTACGGCAAGCCTGACGCCACCATGGAGCAGGTCATCGACGCGGCCAAGAAGGCGGAGATCTACGACGACATTCAGGCCATGCCCGACGGCTTTAACACCTACGTGGGCGAGCGGGGTACGCTTCTTTCCGGCGGGCAGAAGCAGCGGATCGCCATTGCCCGCATCTTCCTGAAAAACCCGCCGGTGCTGATTCTGGACGAGGCCACCTCCGCCCTGGACAGCGTGACGGAGGCCAAGCTCCAGGAGACCTTTGAGAAGCTGGCCCACGGCCGCACCACCATCATCATTGCCCACCGGCTTTCCACCGTCCGCAATGCGGACCGGATCGCCGTCATTGAGGACGGCCGCATCACGGAGCTGGGCAGCCACGACCAGCTGATGGCGAAAAATGGCGCTTATGCGGAGCTGGTGCGGACGCAGGAGCTGATCGGCCATGGAAAAGAGTAAGTTGCTGGACCGCTGCGGGGCCGAGGGGGAGGACCGGCTGCTGCTGGCCAAGGTCCTGGACCGGGCTGCCCAGGCGGGGGAGCGCAATATTCCCGCCTGTACGGACTTTCTCTCCCCACAGCAGCAGATGATGGCCGGGGACCTGCTGCGTCTTGCGGGCATCCCGGAGACTGCCTGGCTCCGTCAGGGAGGCTACCAGGGGGCGGAGCGGAACATCCTGCTCTTTCTGCCGGACTGGATGGAGCCGGAGAGCACCGAGAGCCCCATCCGCTGTCTGCGGACGGTGTTCCGGGTGGAGGAGAAGGTGAACCACCGGGATCTTCTGGGAAGTCTCATGGGCCTTGGCATCGTGCGGGAGAAGGTCGGGGACATCCTGGTGGGGCCGGACAGCGCGGATCTGCTGGTGCTGGACACGGTGACGGATTTCCTCCTGAGCAGTTGGACCTCCGCCGGACGGGCAAA
>ERZ773242.2154-NODE-2154-length-16992-cov-3.382358_pt1 | contig 16992 bp, 17 predicted proteins | sample MGYA00511077_ERZ773242 | MGnify/ENA primary metagenome ERZ773242 (study PRJEB29015, sample SAMEA2737754) | human gut metagenome | biome: human gut; feature: human-associated habitat; material: faeces | place: China | collected 2012 ... | reverse complement strand
ATCTCGTGATTGAAAAATTTTATTTTTCAATTTTCTCTCCTGTAGTTGCGTCCATTCTTATCTTGTCCGCAATTCTCGCTATGTATTCGCTGTTTGTCGGCCTCGGCGCGCCCGTCTCCCGGCTGAACCCGAACAGATCCTCAAACACCTCCGGATTGCCCCGTTCCCAGGACACCTCCACCGCGTTTCGGATCGCGCGTTCCACCCGCTGAAGCGTTGTTTTGTAACGCCTTGCGATCACCGGATATAACAGCTTCGTCACGCTGCCAACCAGTTCCATATCCGAGACGGCCAGCAAAACCGCCTCCCTCAGATAATAATATCCCCTCAAATGCGCCGGAATCCCAAGTTCCAGCATAAACGCCGATATCTCCCGCTCCGTTTCGAGTGTTTCTTTCCATTCTGCAGCCATTTCTGATTCCTCCTCTGAGTCTTTTTTCCGCACCAACAGTGTGACCGCACTGTGAACATTCTGCCGCTGCTTTCTACTTTATTCTAACACTCAGATTTTGGAAACCAAACGGAAAACGGTCGTGATATTTCGCGTTTTTTCGCTGTTTAAAGCCGTTCCGTCCTGCCTTCTTTTTCCAGCGTCTCAACGACCTCCTTGACGCGCTGTGCCTGATCGACAGGGCAGACCAGAATCGAATCCCTGCCCTCTACGATGACCAGGTTTTCAACACCGACTACGGCGATCAGCTTTTTACCGCCGTATACAACGCAGTTTTTCGCATCCAGAAGCAGCGTATCGCCGGAGCTGATGTTACCGGCAGCATCCCGGGTGCGCACTGCATCCAGCGTATCCCAGCTGCCAACGTCGTTCCAGCCGAAATCTCCTTCCAGCATCAGAACACCCTTTGCGCGCTCCATAATGCCGTAATCCACGGAAATCTTCGGGATGGTCGGATAAACCTCATGCAGAACCTCCTGCTCTTTTTCTGTGCCGAGCGCTGCCCCGATCTGTTTCAGACAGGCGTACACATCCGGCAGAAGTTCTTCGAAATAGTGAAGAATCGTGGAGGCTTTCCAGACAAACATGCCGCTGTTCCACGCATAACTGCCGGATGCCAGATAGCTTTTCGCCGTTTCCAAATCCGGTTTTTCCACAAATTCTTCTACCTTGCGCCATACTTCTCCAGCCTCTTCCACGCTGCGGATATAACCATAGCCGGTCGAGGGAAACGTCGGATGAATCCCGATCGTCACAAGTGCGTCCGTCTCTTCCACTGCACGAACCGCTTCCTTCATCACGCGGGTGTATTCCGCCTCATCGCGAATATAAGCGTCCGCCGCAAAAATGCACATCACGCCGTCACCGTATTTATGCAGAATTTCCATTGCCGCATAACCGATACACGCTGCTGTATTGCGCGCCGCAGGCTCTGCCAGAATATGATCTGCCGCAATTCTGCCTGCTGTGCGCTCCTTCATCATCTTTGCCTGTGTCTCATTGGTCACAATAAAAATGTCCTTCTGATCCATCAGGTCATGCTGTCTGTCGATCGTCTCGTTAACCAGAATATCTTTGCCGGACAGGTTTAAAAACTGTTTCGGCTCTGCCTTTGTACTCAGCGGCCAGAAACGGGTTCCCCCGCCTGCCATAATTACGCCATAGGTTTTCATGTTGTATTTCCTTTCTGAAGTGCTGCGCTTCCGTCAGCCCATTCCATGCATTTTTACAAATCCTTTTCGGCTTTTTCCGGATCGCTTCTATTTTGCCGGATCATTTCGACTTTTTGCGGAAGCCGTCCCGAATCGAGTTGCCCCGCAGCTCGATATCCTGTACGATTGGGGATGACGGGAATTTGTTATACCCGATCTGCCCTCTGTCCGTTGGCACATAGATCGTCACACCATCCACCTCGTACATCTCTGCAGATCCATCTACATAATCCTGCTGCCACAGATAATACGGCTCATATGCCAGCTCCCGAACCATCTGTATCAGATTATACCCCTTATAGGTAAAAAATGCTACCAGCAATCCCACAAATGCCCAATATCCGGCATTTTTCAACCATTTACGCCCATTGTGTCCCTGTTCTGAACCAGCCAGCTTTTCCGCCGCCATACAATACAGGCTTCCAAACACCGTCAGCGGCAAAAACAACACATAAAAATATCCGTACCGCACCAGCGGCGCCCCGAGCTGCCAGAAGAAAAAACCGACCACTGCACACAGCTGAAGCAGGGAAAAACACAAGGGCGTAAGATGTGCGACTCGGCGGGCGGGCAAGGGTACGCCGGTTTCCCGTTCAGACACAGCGCTGCCCGCATGGAGCGTGACTGTTACCCGGTCTGCTTTGGACGTGTGCGTACCATTATCCACGGACGCAGCGCCGCCCGCATGGGGCGCGACTGTCACCTGGCCTGCTCTGACTGCGCGCACAGCTCCGAGCACCGCCAACACTGCACTCACCGGGATCACTGCCCAGCCTGCCAGCACCAGAAGCTTATCGAATCCAGCCTGCGCTGCAAACCAGTTCGGCAGCCACTGCTTCAACGGCTGATCCAGCTGATAAACATTGTAAATCTCCCGCGCATACGCCTGGATTTCCTTTGCGTCGCTGTCCGCATAGCCTTTGGAAATTTTCCAGTCTACCGGAAACCAGTCCAAAAACGTAAACGGATAAAACAACCAGCCGGAAATCAGCACATTCCGCGCCAGATACGGAAATGCAATCAGAAGTCCCAGCGCGATATAGCCTGCAATCTGCAGCCATTTTTTCTGCCTAAGCAGCAACACCGCCGGATACAGAACCAGAAGCAAAATTACCGCTGTGGACAGCTTCACCGTCGCCGCATACACCAGATACAGACTCAGCAGCGCGTAAGGCACGGTTTGCTTTTCCCCGATGGGACAGTCCCTTTCCTGCTCCCACAGTTCCACCCAGGTCATTATTACCCAGAATAAAACCAACATTGCAAAATAATCGGACGCCGGGGAAACCATCTCCCGGAACACTGCTATCAGATAAAAGATCCCGCCGATAGATAAAAAATCCGATATTCGCACTTTTTTTCGTTTCCAAAATGCCATAAGCCCTGCCGTGCATTTACACGCGCACAGCAGCGCAAAAAATCCAGCCACGCAGTGCATCGGCCGTCCGATCAGCCACGTCTCGCTAAAGAAGGCGCTGAGTGCAAAGGAAGCGCTGTTGTAACCGAACCGGCTGTGCAGATTCGCAAGCCCCGGCACAACGCCGTACTCTTCGATCCATCGAATTGCCTGTGCATGATACAGTCCCGTATCGTAGTGCATATAACCCCTCGACGAGCCGTATGCAAATAAAAGCGTCAGACTGGCATACAGCAGCCAGACAGCTTTGTTTTTTTTGCGCCAAAGGCTTTTTGAGTTTTCAAGCCCTTCGTCGCTTCTTTCCGTTTTTTTCTGACATGCCTGTGTTTTCGAAATTTTGAAAAAATCCGCCAAATCCCGACGCAGCAGCATTCCGCCGATGACCGCAGCAAAAACGGCAATCAGGCTTGCCCAGAAGCCAACGCCGGCAAACAGGCTGAAATACTCTGCATACACATTCAATACGAGCAGACCCGCCATCATATAGGTTACTGCGCTATGAATCTGACAACCGCCCTTTTTTCGAAACGGTGCAAGACACGCAAAGCCCATCAGAAACGACAACGTCGCCATATACGCCCATTCCATTAAAATCATTATCATAATTTTGATACCCCTGTCTGATGCATTAAATGTACCATTGCCCCCATTTCATGTCAAGGAAATGGATGTGCTCCATTTTCCGGGTAATTTTCTTGCTTTTTTCCCTCACTGACACTAAACTGAATCCATATACAGATCAAAATCGTAACTGTTCAGTACCCTCACAGATACGCGCAAAAATCCATTCCAAATCGGCTATGCCGATAGGATTTTTGCCTTCTAGTCTGAGTTTTCCTACGGTCAGCGCAGTAAATGCGCAGACCTACTGAACAGTTACTCAAAATCATTCATTGCTTTCCAGGAGGACTCCTATCTTATGACTAATATGACTAATATAATTTCATTCCAGAAGCCCGGTATCACTCGGATTACTGCAGCGTTTTTTGCAGCCTTTGCACTATGCGATATCGGTTCCATCCACCCGGCAGATATTTTTTCTGTCCTGATCTTTGCAGGCATGCTCCTCCTTTTTTCTCCAACGCTGACGCAAAGGCTGACGAATATCGGAGCAGCTTCTTCTGTGCTTCCGCGCCATTTTTATCCAATATGCAGACTTCTCGCAGTTCTCTACACCTTATTTTATGCAGCAGCAAAGCATGCTGAACTGTCCGGCAGCTTTGACAGCCGCATATTCAGACTTGCATTCCTGGCGGCTGCGGTTATCGGTCTGTATTTTATATTCTTCCGATTCTGTGAACTGTCCATGCTGTTTCTTGCATCCAGACAGCAGCGGCGTTTTGCCCAAAACACTTTGCAGCAGCCTGATGGTGCATGTCCTGTACCCCCAGCCATATCTGCAGTGCATGCCCTGTCCCGCAAACAGAAGCTGCTCTGTTACTTCGGTCTGCTCTTCTGCTGGCTATTCTGGTTTCTGTACCAGTTTCCCGGTGTTCTGACCCCGGACAGCATCAGCCAGTTTTCCCAGGCTACCGGCCTGATCCCGTTCAGTAACCACCACCCGATCCTGCACACGCTTTTGTTCTCCCTGTTTTACCATATCGGATTTTTTCTGACCGGAAGCATAAACACCGGAATCGCCTGTTATGTATTGTTCCAGATGTGCACTATGGCCGCTATTGAAACCTATACGCTATCCCTCCTCGCAAGATCAGGCGCTTCACGCCTCTGGCTGATTCTGTCTTTTTGTTTCTGGGGGCTCGTTCCATTTCACGCAATTTTTGCCGTAACCGTCTGGAAAGATATTCTTTTTTCCGGATTTATGCTGTTATATCTTTGCTTTTTATATGAACTGCTCTGCAACCCGGATAACCGTCCGGGCATTTGGGCAGGGCTTTCCCTTTCCGGCTTTTTCGTCTGCACCCTGCGTTCAAACGGGCTTTATATCTTCCTGTTCACCCTCCCGTTTGTTCTGTTCGCATTTCGCCGGACATGGAAAAAAATGTTTGCCGTGCAGGTCGGCATACTTCTTTTATCCCTGATCCTCACCGGCCCTGTATACACTGCCTGTCATGTTGAGCGCGCTTCCTTTACAGAATCCCTCTCCATTCCTCTGCAGCAGATTGCCTGTGTCGTTTCTAACGGTCGACAGCTGAGCGCAGAGCAGGAAATGCTCATCGATGATGTAGTCGATACTTCCCTGATTCCGGAGTATTACAATCCGGTGATCTCCGATCCCATCAAGGCACTCGTCTCCTACAACCATGCCGATGCGATCATCCGGAATCCTTCAAAATATTTCACCCTCTGGATTCAGCTCGGTATTTCTTACCCGGGCGACTATCTCCAGGCCTTTATCGATCAGACAAAAGGATACTGGTTCCCCGCCCCGGCTGCTTTACGCACGAATGAAGGGATTTCTCCGAACGAAATCGGACTTTCCTGGCCGCATCTTCTGCGGGGTCAGTTTCCGGTCAAAATCAGTGAAATTCTTTTAAAGCTTCCTGATATGCTTCCGGTTTACGGTATTTTGTGGAGCATCGGCGCGTACTTCTGGGCTGTCCTGTATTTTGCCGCATATCAGTTTTTATACGGACAGCGGCGGTTTCTCGTGCTCTTTGTACCGTTTATCGGAACTGTACTTACCCTGCTTCTGGCAACTCCTGTTGCCTCCGATCTGCGCTACGCTTATCCGCTCATCCTTGCCGCGCCGTTTTTCATTGCGCTGCCGTATTGCCATCTTCAAACCTCCCGTCTGCAAAAATGAGATGGGAAACGTTGTAAAACTGACAAAAAAAGTGTAAAATAAAAATCAGGGGATGGCATTTTGCCTAATTTAGTTTCCAAAGAGAAAGAGGTATTTTATGGACTTTTTTAACGCACTGATTCACAACACGGTTTTTATGTCCGCAGTTACGGGGTGGTTCGCTGCACAGGTCATCAAAACAGTGATTTATACCTGTATCACCAAAAGCTTTGATCCGGAACGTTTAGTCGGAAGCGGCGGCATGCCCAGCTCCCATTCCGCCACTGTCTGCGCACTCGCAACCGCTGCCGGAATGCAATACGGCGGCAGCAGCTTTGAATTCGCCATTGCCGCTATTGTAGCAATTATCGTTATGTATGACGCCAGAGGGGTGCGCCGGGAAACCGGTCTCCAGGCACAGGTCATCAATGAAATGATGGAATTCTGGGAAAAGATGGGGCAGCCGATCTCCTACGAAGAAAAGCTCAAGGAATTCGTCGGCCATACCCCTTTACAGGTGTTTGTCGGCGCGCTGCTCGGCATCCTGATCGCCGTATTGTACGGCCTGTTCCTCGGTTAAATCTTTATCTGCTTGCGCCTTCCTGCAGACAACTTTCGTGTCTGTAGGAAGGCGCATCTGCGTTATAACGTTTTTTCCCGTAAAAATCTGCCCTCCTGACACAGAATTTTCACAGTTATTCTGTATAGTGATAACTAAGAAATTTGATGGAGGACATAATGTGAAAAATAAGCGTGATCGCTTATTTTTCACACAGCTATTTGTGCCGCAGGCGTCACAAAGTAGCTATGATCGCAGAGCCGAACTGGACGTTCGCCTCGCGATTCCTTCGGCGCAAGCGCCTGCGGAATGGAGAATAAAATGAGAAAAAAGTGGATTCGAGGGGGCATTTTTCTGTGTCTGGTGCTCCTTTTACTGAGCAATTTAAATCGGATTCTGTGTGTCAAATCGCCGCATGGAGTCGATCAGACGCGGTATCTGTATGTGCAGCCGAAAAATAAAATCGACGTACTTTTTCTGGGCAGCAGCCACGTTCACTGCAACGTGAATACGCAGCTGCTCTGGGACGAATACGGCATGGCAGCGTACCTGATGACCGGCGCGGAGCAGCCGCTCTGGAACAGCTATTATAATCTGAAAGAAGCGTTGAAGACCCAGAAACCGAAGCTGGTGGTGCTGGACATGTTCTGTCCGAGTCGTTTTTATGATGATTTCCAGCCGGGATGGGCAGATGAAAACCTTGACGGGATGCGGATATCCCTGAATAAGCTGGAAGCAGTGTATACAAGCGTGCAGGAGGAGCAAAGTCACTTTTTTCTGGGATTTACGGAATATCATTCCAGATATGACCAGCTGACGGCAGAGGATTTTCAGAATTTCGTCTGGAATCGGAAAACGCAGGAGCGTTGGAAAGGCTACACGCCGCTAAACCGCCACGCAGAGCTGACGGAGCCGGATATGAGCCATGTGACGACATCGCAGGAAATGACCGAAAAATCAAAGGAATATTTTGAAAAAATCGTAGAACTGACGAAAAAAGAAGGCATCGCGCTTGCGTTGATTTCCGGACCGTATCTGTTGGAAGAAAGGGATCAGGAGGTTTACAATTCCATTGGGCAGCTGGCAGAAAAAGATGGACTGCTGTTCTGGAACACTAATACGCCTGCCCATTATCGGGAGATGGGGCTGGACTTTTCAACGGATTATGCAGACCACGCGCACTTAAACGAGGCGGGCGGCGCAAAGTACACGGCGTATCTTGGAAAGTGGCTTTCCCAAAATTACAGCTTTCCCGACCGCAGGGGACAAAAGGGCTATGAATCGTGGGAAAACCAGCTCATGAAATCCGGAGAATGAGGCCAACGTGCTGACCGGGCGAAAGCTTTACAAAAAACGGGACTTCTGGTATGCTGTCAAATATGGTTTCGGACTGGAATGTGCGCGCCGGATGCGCCGCAGATTGGTAAAATATGCCGCTGCTGATCGACCAGGACGCGCTGCAGTGCAGGCAGGAAGCAAACAGACAGAAAGGAAATTGACATGGACATTTTAAATAAGCTCAGAGAGGAACTTCAGGTAGAGCGTTGGCAGGTAGAAGCAGCGGTCAAGCTGATCGACGAGGGCAACACGATTCCCTTTATTTCCAGATACCGTAAGGAAGCAACCGGTTCTTTAAATGATGAGGTACTGAGAAATCTGTACGAGCGTCTGAACTATCTGCGCAATCTGGAGGAGAAAAAGACCTCCGTTATGGCGAGCATCGAAGAGCAGGGCAAGCTGACGGACGAGCTCTCCGCCGCGATCTGAAAAATAAAATTCTGGCGGCAGAAACGCTGGTTGTCGTAGAGGATTTATACCGCCCTTACCGTCCGAAGAGAAAGACGAGAGCGAGTGTTGCAAAGGAAAAGGGGCTGGACGGACTTGCCGATCTGATCCGGGAACAGAAATTTTCCGGTTCTCTGGAAGAAGCGGCAGCTGCTTATGTGAATCCTGAAAAAGGCGCAGCGGATACAAAGGAAGCGCTGCAGGGCGCACAGGATATCCTTGCGGAAGGAATTTCCGATGAAGCGGATTACCGAATGTACATCCGGAAAATCACGATGGACGAGGGCAAGCTCACCAGCACCGCGCGGGATGAAAAGGCGCAGAGTGTTTATGAGATGTACTATCAGTACGAGGAGCCGCTCAAAAAGGCAGCGGGACACCGTGTGCTGGCATTGAACCGCGGTGAGGCGGAGAAATTCCTGACCGTTAAGGTGGAAGCACCCCGTGACCGTATTTTACAGTACCTTGCAAAAAAAGTAATTACCGAAGAAAATCCGGTGACGGAGGCGGTACTGCGCGCCGTGATTGAGGACAGCTATGACCGTCTGATCGCCCCGGCGATCGAGCGCGATATCCGTAATGAGTTGACAGAAAAAGCCGAAGAGGGTGCAATCAGCGTCTTTGGCAAGAATCTGGAACAGCTTTTGATGCAGCCTCCAATCGCCGGGCATGACGCAAATCAGGTTGCAAAGCAGTGCCGGGCATGTAGTGCTCGGCTGGGATCCGGCGTTTCGTACCGGCTGTAAGCTTGCTGTTGTGGATGCGACCGGAAAGGTACTGGATACGAAGGTCATTTATCCGACTGCACCTCAGAACAAAGTAGAAGAAGCCAAAAAGGAATTAAAGAAGCTGATCGACAAGTACGATATTTCTCTGATCTCTGTGGGAAACGGCACTGCGAGCCGTGAATCCGAGCAGGTGATCGTCGATTTGATCAAAGAGCTGAAAAAGCCGGTTCAGTATGTGATCGTCAACGAAGCGGGCGCATCTGTTTATTCTGCCAGCAAGCTGGCAACGGAAGAGTTCCCGCAGTTTGACGTGGGACAAAGAAGTGCGGCTTCGATCGCACGCCGTCTGCAGGATCCACTTTCCGAGCTGGTAAAGATCGATCCCAAATCCATCGGTGTCGGACAGTATCAGCATGATATGAACCAGAAAAAGCTTGGGGAAGCCCTGGGCGGTGTGGTAGAGGACTGTGTAAACCGGGTAGGCGTGGACTTAAATACCGCATCTGCTCCGCTTTTGGAGTACATTTCCGGTATTTCCAAGACGGTTGCAAAAAATATCGTAGAATACCGGGAAGCAAACGGACGCTTTACAAACCGGAAGCAGCTGTTAAAGGTTCCGAAGCTGGGGCCCAAAGCATTTGAGCAGTGCGCAGGCTTTTTGCGGATTGCGGACGGAGAAAATCCGCTGGATGCGACGAGCGTACATCCCGAGTCCTATCCTGTGACGATGGAATTGTTAAAGAAACTGGAGCTTTCCATGGAAGATGTGCGCATGCTGCAGGCGGAAGCCAAAAAGGGACGCGCTGCGCAGAACACATCGGGCGCTGACAGCAAAAATACTTCAGGCGACGCTGCACGTCAGAATGTGTCCGCCAAAAACAAAGCAAACCGCAAGGACCGCAGACAAAACGGCTTCAACATCCGCAATACGGATACGGCGATGGGACGCGCACTGGCAGCAGCCATGCAGGGAATGACTTTGGATGCAGACATGAACGCTGCAAATGTGTCGACAGAAGCCGCTGCAGGCAGCAGCACATCCGGCAGCCAGAAGACAGCAGCCGTTTCTGCACTGGAACGCCGCATCCCGGACAAGAAAAAGCTGGCGGAAGAGCTCGGTATTGGCGAGATCACGCTGACAGATATTGTAAGGGAGCTGGAAAAGCCTGCCCGCGATCCGCGTGAAGACATGCCCCGCCCGATCCTGCGCAGCGACGTGCTGGATATGAAGGACCTAAAGCCCGGCATGGTGTTAAAGGGAACCGTCCGTAACGTCATCGACTTTGGTGTATTCGTGGATATCGGCGTCCATCAGGACGGACTGGTGCACATTTCCCAGATCACGGATCGTTTTATCAAGCATCCGCTGGAAGCAGTCAGCGTTGGGGATATCGTGGATGTAAAGGTACTGGACGTTGATCCGGTCAAAAAACGGATCGGCCTGACGATGCGTCTGGATCAGAAATAAGAAAAAATAAATTTTCTCTTGATTTTTTATCAAAAACGTCATATACTCAACACGTTAATAAAGGTAAAGTTCTTCAGGGTCGGGTGCAAGTCCCAACCGGTGGTATAGCCCACGAGCCTTTCGCTGTATAAGTCAGCGGGGCATGATTCGGTGATCCTTCTGCAATGGGAGCAGACGGAAACTCCGAAGCCGACAGTACAGTCTGGATGGAAGAAGATGATAGTACAGTTGATTTTTTGTATGAATGAATGTAGTATCAGAGCTCTGAGATGGTGATCCATTTCAGAGCTTTTTATATAGGAAAATCAGACATTCATTTATCAATCATATGTAACAGATCAATTCCACCCTGCAGATATTTCTGCAGGCTTTTTTTGTATCTGGTACATCGTTTTCGAAATAACTATACCATTCACTTGTCTGTGAATCCGATTGCACATGTTTAAAAGCCTCGGCGTAGCCCAGGCAAAGAACAGGAATAAGAAAGAAGGAATAGAAATGACGGATCAGGAATATATGCTTCGGGCTATTCAACTGGCCAAAAAAGGAGAAGGCTGGACGAATCCCAATCCTATGGTAGGGGCAGTGATCGTAAAAGACGGAAAGATCATCGGGGAAGGCTATCATAAAAAGTATGGAGAACTTCACGCGGAACGTAATGCAATTGCTTCTCTTACAGAATCAGCAGAAGGTGCGGTGATTTATGTCACGTTGGAGCCTTGCTGTCATCATGGTAAAACACCTCCATGTACGGAAGCGATCATTGAACAGAAGATCAGAAAAGTGGTGATCGGTTCCAGAGATCCGAATCCGAAAGTGGCAGGAAAAGGTGTACAGATGTTAAGGGAAGCCGGTGTAACAGTAGTTGAAGATTTTATGAGAGAAGAATGTGATCAGCTGAACCCGGTGTTTTTCCATTATATTACTACGAAGACCCCTTATGTGGTAATGAAGTATGCCATGACACTGGATGGGAAGATCGCAACGAAAACAGGAGCATCAAAATGGATCACCGGAGAATCTGCACGAAAAGAAGTACAGCATATGCGGCATCAGTACATGGGAATCATGGCTGGTATTGGAACTGTGCTTGCAGATGATCCGATGTTAAACGTCCGGGTAGAAGGCTGGAAAAGTCCTGTCAGGATTGTGTGTGACAGTAAGCTCAGGATCCCGCCGGGCAGTCAGATTGTAAAAAGTGCGGAAAAGTACCGGACGATCGTGGCTTATGCAGAACAGAAAAATGCAAAAGAGAAAATAAAAATATTACATACCATGGGAGTTGAAACCATTTACTGTCCCGACGAAAAGAATCAGATAGACCTTAAGAAGCTGATGGCAGATCTTGGAAACAGAGGCATTGACAGCATCCTCCTGGAGGGAGGAGGTACGTTAAATGACAGTGCACTGCGAGCTGGAATTGTAAAGGAAGTACAGGCTTTTGTGGCACCAAAGCTGTTTGGCGGTGTGGCTGGGAAGACACCGGTAGAGGGTATTGGAGTTGAACTGCCGTCTGAAGCAGTGGAACTGAAATATACAGATATCTGTCAGATCGGTGAGGATATCCGGATAAAATGTCAGGTGTGTGATAAAAAACAGGAGGAATCATGTTTACAGGAATCGTAGAAGAGAAAGGAAAAGTCCGTTATATACAGCTGACAGGGGAATCAGGGATCCTGGCAGTGAAAGCCCGGAAAGTCCTGGAAGGGACAAGGATCGGTGACAGTATCGCTGTGAATGGTGTGTGTCTGACAGTTACGTCGATTCAGCCGGACGGATTTACTGCCGATGTGATGGCAGAGACGATCAGAAGAAGCAGTCTTGGCAGCTGCAAGGCCGGAAGCCAGGTAAACCTGGAACGTGCAATGGCTGCAGACGGCAGGTTCGGGGGACACATAGTAAGCGGCCATATTGATGGGACTGGCGTGATACGTTCCATGCTCCGGGAAGAAAATGCCATCTGGGTATCAATTGAGACATCGCCACAGATTTTGCATCTGATCGTGGAAAAAGGATCCGTCTGTATTGATGGGATCAGCCTGACAGTTGCAAGGGTTGATGAAGCTGGTTTTCAGGTGTCGGTCATTCCACATACAGGAGAAGAAACCACTCTTTTGGAAAAGGTGCCGGGGGATCTGGTTAATCTGGAAAATGATGTGATCGGAAAATACGTAGAAAAACTGCTTGGCATCAGAAAAAACGAAGAAGAGAAAAAAGAATCCGGAATTACGATGGAGTTTCTTGAAGAATTCGGGTTTTAGAACAGGAGGATATACACTATGTCACAAAATTATCAGTACAACACAATTGAAGAAGCACTTAGGGATCTTAAGGAAGGAAAAATAGTTCTGGTCACAGATGATCCGGACAGAGAAAATGAGGGAGATCTGATATGTGCGGCAGAGTTTGCGACCAGGGAAAATATTAATTTCATGGCGACCTATGCAAAGGGTCTTATCTGTACACCGATGAGTGCAGAAATTGCGGCGAGATTGAACTTTCCGCCGATGGTTGCGGAGAACACGGACAATCACAGTACAGCATTTACCGTGGCAGTAGATCACGCAGATACAACCACAGGTATCTCTGCGGAAGAGCGCTCCTATACTATCATGAAGTGTGTGGATGATCAGTCAAAACCGGAGGATTTCAGAAGACCGGGACATGTGTTTCCGCTTATTTCCAGAAAAGGCGGGGTTTTGGTACGAAATGGCCATACAGAGGCAACAACAGATCTTATGAGACTTGCCGGACTGAAAGAATGCGGCGTGTGCTGTGAAGTTATGAAAGAAGATGGAACTATGATGCGTACATCACAGCTATGGGAAATGGCAAAAGAGCATAACCTTACATTTATTACGATCCGTGATCTGCAGGATTATATAAGAATACATGAAAAGCATGTAAAGGAGGAAGCCGTTGCAAACCTCCCAACGCAGTACGGTGATTTTAAAATGTATGGTTATATCAATGATATTACAGGAGAGCATCATCTGGCACTGGTAAAAGGTGATCTGGGAGATGGTGAGGATGTGCTTTGCCGGGTACATTCGGAGTGTCTGACAGGGGATGCATTCGGATCGCTCAGATGTGACTGTGGCCTGCAGCTGCAGACAGCGATGCGCCAGGTAGAAGCAGAAGGCCGAGGAATTATTCTGTATATGAGACAAGAAGGCCGAGGAATCGGACTGATCAATAAGATCAAAGCATATGCGCTTCAGGAGCAGGGATACGATACTGTGGAGGCTAATGTGAAGTTAGGGTTTGCACCGGATCTCAGAGAGTACTGGGTCGGGGCACAGATACTGTCAGACCTTGGTGTGAAATCATTAAGATTACTGACAAATAATCCGGATAAAGTCTATGGACTTGGCGAATTCGGACTGAAGATCAATGAGAGAGTACCTCTGGAGATTCCGGCACAAAAGTATGACCGGAAGTATATGAAGACGAAGCAGGAAAAGATGGGTCATATTTTTAAAGAAATAAATTTATAAAAAACAGCAAATATCAGGAGGAAGAAAAAATGAGACAGATCAATTTAGTAGAAGGAAAAGTAGTAGCACCGGAGGGAATGAAGGTTGGTATCGTGGCAGCGAGATTCAATGAAATTATTGTGAATAAATTATTGGGAGGGGCAGTCGACGGACTGGTAAGACATGGAGTAGAAGAAGAGAACATTACTGCAGCATGGGTACCGGGAGCATTTGAGATTCCGATTACAGCACAGAAGATGGCACAGTCAGGAAAATATGATGCAATTATCTGCGTTGGAGCTGTCATCCGTGGAGATACTTCACATTATGATCTGGTGTGTAATGAATCTGCCAAGGGAATCGCACAGGTTGAACTTGCAACAGGAATCCCGGTTTTATTCGGAGTGATCACGACTGAAAATATCGAGCAGGCTATTGCGCGTGCAGGAAGCAAAGCGGGAAATAAAGGCTATGATTGTGCATTATCTGCGATTGAGATGGTCAATCTGATGAAGCAGCTCTAAAAGACAGGAAAATAAATGATGACAAAAACGATCATATTCGATTATGATGGAACGATCCATCATACCCTTGGAATCTATGAACCGGCATTTCGTGAAACCTATCAGTGGCTGACAGAACAGAAGGTTACCGAAGAACGGGAGATAGGCTCGGTGGAAATTGCCGGCTGGCTGGGACTTAACAGTAAGGAGATGTGGAATACATTTTTGCCGGAACTGGATCAGAGCTATAAAGAGCAGGCAAGCAGGATGGTAGGAGATCTGATGGTAAGACAGATCAGGAAACATAAGGCAGTGTGGTATCCGGGAGCAGAGGAGATGCTAACAGCTTTGAAGAACCGGGGATATCACCTTGTGATCTTAAGTAACTGTAAAGCTTCATATCGTGAGGCACACTGGAAGGAATTTGGGATGGAACGATGGTTTGATCGTTTTTATGACTGTGAATCATACAGATTCCGTCCAAAGACAGAAATTGTGCAGGAAATCATCCGGGAATATAGTGGCCCTTATCTGGTAGTCGGAGACAGGAGACAGGATCTGGAATGTGCCAGGTCCTGCAAAAGCCCTTTTATAGGATGCCTGTATGGATATGGTGAGAAAGGGGAACTGAATGGGGCTGATTATTATGCAGAACATATAGAGGATATACTGCAGATGGTGATATGATTTTTGCAATATAAAAATCTGAAGGAAAAAAGTTAAAAATAAGTACTTCTGTAAAATAAAAGAAAAGACTCCTATCCCTAAAAGCTATAGTTGCCTGTTCACCTGTAAATATGCTAAAATGTTTTAAGCATATTTTTCTGGGAGAGTGAGTGATTCGATGGGCTATATGGCTTTATACCGGAAGTGGCGTCCGAGTGATTTTGATGAAGTAAAAGGGCAGGATGCCATTGTCCAGACATTGAGAAATCAGATTATTTACAACCGAATAGGGCATGCCTATCTTTTCTGCGGCACCCGGGGTACTGGTAAGACTTCCATTGCGAAGCTTTTTGCAAAGGCAGTAAACTGTGAAAATCCGGGACCGAATGGTCCTTGTGGTGAGTGTGCAATGTGTAAGGCAATTGAGGAACAGTCTTCCATGAATGTAGTGGAAATCGATGCGGCATCGAATAACCGTGTGGATGACATCCGGCAGGTGATTGATGAAGTGCAGTATTCACCGGCAGAGGGACGTTTCAAAGTGTATATTATTGATGAGGTGCATATGCTCTCGACAAGCGCATTTAATGCACTTTTGAAAACATTGGAAGAGCCGCCTTCCTATCTGATTTTCATTTTGGCAACGACGGAGGCACATAAGATTCCGCTTACCATTTTGTCGCGCTGCCAGCGCTATGATTTCAAACGGATTCAGGTGGAAACAATTGCGGCAAGACTGCGGGAATTATTAGAAATAGAAGGAATTGAGGCAGAAGACAAGGCGCTCACTTACATTGCGAGACAGGCAGACGGCGCACTGCGTGATGGCTTAAGTCTTTTGGAACAGTGTATTTCTTTTTATTTCGGACAGAAATTAACGTATGAAAATGTTTTGAAAATTCTTGGTGCTGTCGACCACAGTGTATATCACCGGTTGATGGAGGCTTTGATAAAAAATCAGGTCGATGGCGTGATTGCCATTGTGGCTGAGATGGTTGAGCAGGGCAAGGATTTATCACAATTTGTCAATGAACTGATTTGGTATCTACGCAATCTTTTGGTTGTGAAAACTGCGGATGAGGCAGAGCAGTTAGTGGATATGTCGGAGGAAAACAGGCAGGAACTTTCCCGTTTTGCCGAGCAGATTGAATTGGAAATTTTGTTCCGCTATATCCGTATTTTGTCGGATTTGGCAAATGACATGAAATATGCAAACAATAAGCGTGTCATGCTTGAGATGGCGATGATTCGCTTGTGCCGTCCGCAGATGCAGACGGATTACGATTCGCTGATTCAGCGGTTAAATCAGTTGGAGCAGAAGAATGAACAGTGGCAGGAGATGATGGAGTCCGGCACCTTTGTGGCAGCGCAAAGTGCGGGAACATCTGAGAACAAGCCGGTAATTAAGCCACAGAGAGAAATTCGTCCTGAAGCAGTTCCTGATGATGTAAGAGATGTGGTGGCAAACTGGAACCAGATACTTGGACGAATCGATCAGGTGTCGCGGTCTATGCTTTTAGATGTGAGGATTTCCGTATCGGAGGCTGGGAAATTAGTCCTTGCCTTTACGCAGGGAATGCCTGCCGAGTATTTTAAAAAAGAGGAAAATCAGCAGGTGCTGATTGAGGCAGCCGGTCAATTGACGGGCAAAGAGATTTCGTTAGATGTACGGTTTGTGGAAAATCGTCAGGAAATGAATGCTTTGCCGGAGCTGCGGAATATAATAAAAAATGTAGAAATTGAAAAATAGTACAAAATAGGACAATATATTTGATTAAAGGAAAAAGGTAAGGAGATTTTATTATGTCAGCGATTAATATAACAAACGCAAGAAAGGAACTCTATAATTTGGTAGAGGACGTTAATCTCTATAGTGAACCAACCTTGATTGTAAGTAAGAAAGGTAATGCGGTTCTGATATCGGAAAGTGATTGGAATGCAATTCAGGAGACGATTTATCTTAATTCCATTCCAGGTATGGT
>ERZ773242.2149-NODE-2149-length-17029-cov-19.831095_pt1 | contig 17029 bp, 10 predicted proteins | sample MGYA00511077_ERZ773242 | MGnify/ENA primary metagenome ERZ773242 (study PRJEB29015, sample SAMEA2737754) | human gut metagenome | biome: human gut; feature: human-associated habitat; material: faeces | place: China | collected 2012 ... | reverse complement strand
TGTAAGCACCCACGGCCATGAAACCGGCGTGGCCCAGCGGCAGCTGGCCCAGATAACCGGTGGCAACGTTCAGCGAGACAGCCAGAATGATGTTGATGCCCACGGTGAGAAGCACCTTGTTCTGGTAGGTGGACAGCACGTTCTGGGTGAGGAAGGACAGGCCCACGAACAGCAGAGCCACCAGCACGGCGTTCATCAGGTAGCGCACGGGCATTTTGAGCGTTTTGCGTTTGGTATTCATCTTCATGCCCTCCTTACACCTTTTCCTGAACCTTGCGGCCAAGGAAGCCGGTGGGCTTGACCAGCAGCACGATGATCAGGATCGCAAACGTGACGGCATCCTTCCATGCGGAAAGGCCGATGGCGGAAACAAAGCACTCACACAGGCCGATGGCGATGCCGCCGATCATGGCACCGGGAATGGAGCCGATGCCGCCCAGAACGGCTGCAACGAAGGCCTTCAGGCCCAGCATGGAGCCCATGGTGGGGGTCGCCTGCGGGTAGCTGCAGCAGTACAGCACCGAGCCGATACCGGCCAGAGCGGAACCCACCGCAAAGGTAAAGGAAATGGTGCTGTTGACGTTAATGCCCATCAGACGGGCAGCGTCCATATCCTCAGACACGGCACGCATGGCCTTGCCGAGCTTGGTCTTCTGCACAAGGAAGGTAAGCACCAGCATGGACAGCACCGTGACCAGCAGGGTGATGACAGAGGTGAGGCCCAGCGGCACAGAGCCGATGCGGAAGGTCTGGTTGGTGTAGTAGGCCGGAATGACCTTTGCACCGGAACCAAGGATCAGCTCAGCCGTGTACTCCAGGAAGAAGGACACGCCGATTGCCGTGATCAGCAGGGAGATACGGGGTGCGCTGCGCAGCGGGGTGTAGGCGATCTTCTCGATCACAACGCCCAGCAGCGTGCAGGTGATGATGGTGGCGCACACAGCAGTGACCGGGCCAAGGCCCAGCTGATTCATCACGAACCAGGACATGTACGCACCAACCATAATGACATCGCCATGGGCAAAGTTCAGCAGCAGGATGATGCCGTACACCATGCTGTAACCCAGTGCGATCAGTGCATAGATGCTGCCAAGGGACAAGCCGTTGATCAGCTGGCTAAAAAACACTGTCATGGACTGATACTTCCTTTCTTTGCGGCGTTTGCACGCCTTTTGGGAAATGCACTTTTTTACCAAAAAAGCGGAGACGGCCGAGCAAAACCTGTTCCGGCGGTCTCCGCAATGGGTCTTTTATTTCTGAGTGCTGCCTTTATGCCGCACACCGGTGCGCAGGATCAAAGCAGATCAGAACATTTCCTTCAGAACGGGGGTTGCACCGTCGAAGCACAGGATAGCGGTCTGCTTGACGGGGTTGTGGTGCTCATCGAAGGTGAAGGTGCCGGTGATGCCATCGATGGTGCCGCCTGCGATAGCGTCGATGACGGCCTGCTTGTAGTCGTCGTCACCAGCGGTCAGGCCGGCATCCTCAGCAGCCTGAATGCCGTAGACAACGGTCATGGCAGCATCGTAACCCAGAGGAGCGAAGCCGTTGGGATATTCCTCACCGTACTCAGCCTTGTAGGCATCCTCAAAGTCGGAGTTGGAGCCCTTTGCGTAGTTTGCGCAGAAGTAGGCATCCTTCAGCTGGTCGGCAGTTGCGTAGCCTTCCAGACCATCCCAGCCGTCGCCGCCCAGGAAGGGAACTGCCAGACCGATGCTCTCAGCCTGAGCCAGGATCTGACCGACTTCCTGATAGTAGTTGGGGCAGAACACCACTTCGGGAGCCTTGCCCAGAATGGTGGTCAGCTGGGTCTTGTAGTCCACATCGCCCTCAGAGTAGGTCTCCTGATCGACGATGGTGCCGCCCAGACTCTCGAACTCGTTGACGAAGTTCTCGGCCAGACCCTCGTTGTAGTCAGCGCCCTTCTGGAAGATGACGGCTGCCTTGGTGTAGCCCAGCTTCTGGTAAGCGTAGTCAGCCATCTTGATGCCCTGGAACGGGTCGGTGAAGGTTGCGCGGAACACATTCTCGTTCACGGTGTCGGTCTCGGCATCGTAGGTGACAGCCTCAGCGGTAGCGGAAGCGGTGACCATGGGCATGTTGTAGTCTGCGCTCTCGGCAGCAACTGCCAGAGTCGGGGTGGTGGTAACATCGCCCACCAGAGCGGTGATGCCCTGATCGCACATCTTGGTGAAGCAGGTAACAGCCTGAGTTGCATCGCCCTGCTCATCCATGGCGATGATCTCCAGCTGCTTGCCGTTGATGCCGCCCTTTTCGTTGACCTGCTTCAGGTACAGGGTAGCGCCGTTGACAACGGCCTGACCGTAAACGGAAACATCACCGGTCATGGGGCCCAGAACACCGACCTTGATGGTGTCGCCGGAAGCAGCAGCATCAGCACCGGTGGAAGCTGCAGTGCTGCTGGAAGAACCGCCGCAGGCGGTCAGAACGCCGGCTGCAGCAACAACGCCTGCAGCGGCCAGAAAATTACGACGAGAAATCATCTTTTTCATAGTGAATATCCTCCTTGGGAGCATTCGTGCTTCAGTATAAAAACGGAAGCAAGGCCCTCTTTCCCTCAAAGCGACCTTGCTTCGTTATCAATATTATAGACCTGTGAGCCAAAATCCGCAATTCACAAACCGTCCATACTTTCAGGGGCATTTTGTGGACTTTGTCGCCAAAATAGCCAAAAGCAATGGGTCTGTTTTGTGCACTATTTCAACTGCTTCATTTTGTTTGTGTGTCAGGTGAACACAATTCACAAGTTGCAAAAGGGTTACAGGGTCTCCATTTCGGCATCTGCGGCGAACTCGGCCTCTGCACGTGCCTCGGCAGCTTCGCCCTCTGCTTCCGCTTTGGCAGGAGACTCTGCAAGGACCTTGCGGATGGCGGCGAAGTAGAACACCAGCGACAGGCCGGTGCCGATGCACCAGCCAACGGGCCATGCCATCCAGATGCCCGTGCTGCCCAGAGCAGTGCTGCTCAGCACGATGGCAATGCCAACGCGCAGGATCAGGTCGGAGAAGGTGGCGATCATAAAGCGCACCATCATGCCGCAGCCGCGCAGGATGCCGTCAGTGACCAGCTTGAGCGACACCACAAAATAGAAGGGAGACAGGATGCGCAGGAACAGCATACCGGTGTCGATGGCCGGACCCTGCGGGTCATTCATGAACAGCAGCAGCAGGAAGCGGCCGAAGAAGAAGTACAGGAGCACGATGGGCACGCAGATGATCCACACCAGATTGCGGCCTGCACCAAAGCCCTCGTGCACACGGTCCATCTTGCCTGCGCCCATGTTCTGGGAGGTGTAGTTGGAGATGCCGTTGCCCAGCGTGGTGAAGGAAGTGATGACCATGTTGTTCAGCTTGACGGCTGCAGAGTAGCCTGCAATGACGCTGGCACCAAAGGTGTTGATGACGCTCTGCAGGATGATGTTGCCCACAGAGACGAAGCTCTGCTGCAGGATGCTGGGGATGGCCACCACGGCCACCTTGCCCAGCATGTTCCAGGAGAACAGCACGACCTTGTTCTTGGATTTGAAGGCGCTGATGCGGCGGAACACCACCACCATGGCCAGCACGCAGCTCACACCCTGACACAGGAAGGTGGCCCATGCCACACCGGCTACGCCCATCTTGAGACCGGCCACGAACAGGATGTCCACGCCGATGTTGGACAGGGACGAGACTGCCAGAAAATAGAAGGGCGTTTTGCTGTCGCCCAGAGCGGAGAAGATGCCGGTGGCGATGTTGTAGAAGAACATGAAGGGCAGGCCCAGAACGTAGATATCCAGATACAGCGAAGAATCCGCAAGGATCTCCTCCGGGGTGTTGATGAGCTCCAGCAGGCTGTGGCAGCCCACAAGGCCGATCAGCATCAGAACGGCGCACAGCACGGCAGAGCCGATCAGGGAAGTGTAGACCGAAGTCTTCATCTCATCGTAGTCCTTTGCGCCAAAGTAGCGGGACACGATGACCGAGCAGCCAATGTTGCAGCCAAAGGCAAATGCAATGAAGATCAGGGTGATCTCGTAGCTGTTGCCCACAGCAGCCAGTGCATTCTCGCCGATGAACTTGCCTGCAACAAGGCTGTCGGCAATGTTGTACAGCTGCTGGAAGATGATGCTGCCGAACATGGGCAGGCAGAACTGCCACAAAACCTGTGACGGCTTGCCGACCGTCAGATCCTTATTCATAAAAAATCCTCCTCTATCTACCATAAAGAAACATATTAGAACCAGAAAACAGTATAGAGTCGTCCTGACAAAAAGTAAAGAAAAATTTTAGTATATCTGCCATATGAAATTCACATGTCAGGCATGATGCATCCCCGCTGCTGCCAGTGGGCAGACTGTAAAGACCAGCTGTTTCCTGCTTTGCCGGAATGTTCTGCCCCATCAGCTGCCGTTTTTGCCCCTTAAAAAGTTTACATCCGCAAACATGCGCATCGGCTCTTGCACCGGGCCGGAAAGCGTGGTAGGATACTATTGGTTAGTTAGACATAACTATCATGACTGACCGTCACCCGTCTGCCCGCCCCGGGCAGCACAGGGAAGGAAATGATATTCAGGAGGTTTTCGAGATGAACTATCTGGAAATTGAATCTGTTGTAGGCCGCGAGATCCTGGACTCCCGCGGCAACCCCACCGTGGAAGCGGAGATCACGCTGGCCGACGGCACCGTGGCACGCGGCTGCGCACCTTCCGGCGCATCCACTGGTGAGTTTGAAGCTCTGGAGCTGCGGGACGGCGACAAGGGCCGCTATCTGGGCAAGGGCGTGACCAAGGCTGTTGAGAACATCAACACCGTCATTGCGGATGCTGTTGTGGGCATGGATGCCTCCGACATCTACGCTATCGACGCTGCCATGATCAAGGCCGACAGCACCAAAGATAAATCCAATCTGGGCGCAAACGCCATTCTGGCCGTGTCCATTGCCGCCTGCCGTGCAGCCGCTGCTTCTCTGGATATGCCGCTGTACCGTTTTCTGGGCGGTGTGAACGGCAACCGCCTGCCCGTGCCCATGATGAACATTCTGAACGGCGGCGCACATGCCACCAACACCGTGGATACGCAGGAGTTCATGATCATGCCCGTGGGCGCGCCCTCCTTCAAGGACGCTTTGCGCTGGTGCGCGGAGGTGTTCCACGCTCTGGCTTCCATCCTGAAGGCCAAGGGGCTGGCTACCTCCGTGGGCGATGAGGGCGGCTTTGCCCCCAACCTGTCCAGCGACGAGGAGACCATTGAGACCATTCTGGCCGCCATCGAGAAGGCCGGTTATCTTCCCGGCAGGGACTTCATGCTGGCCATGGACGCTGCTTCCTCCGAGTGGAAGAGCCCCAAGGGCAAGGGCTTCTACAAGCTGCCCAAGGCCGGCACCGAGTTCACCTCCAGCGAGCTGATCGCACACTGGAAGAGTCTGGTGGAAAAGTACCCCATCATCTCCATCGAGGACGGCCTGGATGAAGAGGACTGGGAAGGCTGGCAGGAGATGACCCGCGAGCTGGGCGGCAAGGTCCAGCTGGTGGGCGACGACCTCTTTGTGACCAACACCGAGCGTCTGGCCAAGGGCATCGGGCTGGGTGCAGGCAACGCGATCCTGATCAAGCTGAACCAGATCGGTTCTGTTTCCGAAACTCTGGAAGCCATCAAGATGGCCCACAAGGCCGGTTACACCGCCATCAGCTCTCACCGCTCCGGCGAGACCGAGGACACCACCATTGCCGATCTGGCCGTGGCGCTGAACACCTGCCAGATCAAGACCGGTGCTCCCAGCCGTACCGAGCGTGTTGCAAAGTACAACCAGCTGCTGCGCATTGAGGAGCAGCTGGGCGGCAGCGCCGTTTACCCCGGCATGGCAGCTTTCAACGTAAAGCGCTGAAGCTGTTGAAAACCAATTGATCTTCCGGCACCCGTACTGCTTTTGCAGCGGCACGGGTGCCGTTTTGTTTTCTCCCAATTTTTTCCTGCAATCTGCTGTTCTGCCCAGCCGTATTCCATGCATGCCGGGCATTTTGTCCCGAAATTGCAAAAAAGGAGCAAAACATTCATGTTATCTACTCTGATCTCTCTGTACAAGCTGCTGGGCACCGGCGATTTTGTAAAAGTGCTGCTGATCCTGCTGAAGGGGCTTTTCGGCTGATGCAAAGCCGCCCTTTTCACTGCGGAAACGGGACTGCCTTACCGGCAGCCCCCTTTTTTTGTCTTCTCACTTTACTTTCTTAAAAAAATATGCCATAATGAAACAAGTATTTTCCGGTTCAAAAGCCGTGCCCTGTACTGGGAGATCAGGGCCGGAATCCAATAGAAGAGGGGTATTTTGTTATGAGCAAAACCATCATCCCGGCAAACTATACGCCCGCGCTGAACCTGTACGACACGCAGCGCGCCATTGGTACGGTCAAGCGTCTGTTTGCCGACACCTTGTGCGCCACACTGAACCTGTACCGCGTGTCTGCTCCACTGTTTCTGGAAGCATCCACCGGTCTGAACGACGACCTGAACGGTGTCGAGCGCAAGGTCACCTTTGATATCAAGGAAAGCGGCATTGAGGCACAGGTGGTGCAGTCACTGGCAAAGTGGAAGCGCAAGGCCCTGAAGGACTACGATTTCCGTGTGGGCAAGGGCCTGTACTGCGATATGAACGCTATCCGCCGCGACGAAGATCTGGATAACCTGCACTCCATCTATGTGGATCAGTGGGACTGGGAAAAGGTGATCCGTCTGGAAGACCGCAACGAGGCTTACCTCAAGAGCGTGGTGCGCTCCATCGTGTCCGCTGTCTGCGCCACCGAGATGAACCTGCACGCCATGTTCCCCCAGCTGCAGGAGCTGCCGCTGCACAGCCCCAACGTCACCTTCATCACCACGCAGGAGCTGGAGGACCAGTACCCGGACCTGACCCCGAAGGAGCGTGAGAACGCCTTTGTGCAGGAGCACGGCACCACCTTCCTGATGAAGATCGGCGCTCCGCTGAAGAGCGGTAAGCCCCATGACGGACGTGCCCCCGACTACGACGACTGGGATCTGAACGGCGACCTGCTGTTCTGGAACGACCCGCTGCAGTGCAGCTATGAGCTGAGCAGCATGGGCATCCGCGTCAGCCCTGAAAGCATGGACAAGCAGCTGACCATGGCTGGCTGCGACGACCGCCGCGCCCTGCCCTTCCACAAGGCCGTACTGAACGGTGAGCTGCCTTACTCCATCGGCGGCGGCATCGGCCAGAGCCGCCTGTGCATGCTGCTGCTGGGCAGCGCCCACATTGGCGAAGTGCAGGCCAGCGTCTGGGACGCAGCCACCCGCGAAGCCTGCGCCAAGGCAGGCATCCCGCTGCTGTAAGCAGGTTTTCCACACAAAGATTCAAAAGGCAGGATACCACCCTCATGGTGGTACCCTGCCTTTGCTCGTTTTTTGCCTGTATCCGGGGAGAAATAGTTCGAGTCCTGTACCACCACCAAACAAAAAAATCCCCAGACGAATGTCTGAGGATTTTTTGTGGTGGAGAATTAGGAACTCGAACGCCAGCCCCCCTGCGTGGGCAGCAGCGTGCCGCTTGCGCCGGTGAGATCGGTATTCAGTTCCATACAGCGTCTCAGCTCCGGTATTCCGCCGGCAGCTGATCCATGGTCTGCCACTTGTCCATGGCCTCTTTCAGCTTCATGCCCTTGGCCACTGCATCGCGGCGGCAGGCGTTGACCGCCTGGATCTCCTTCATCTTGGCACCGGTCAGGGTGTAGCCCTTCATGGCGATGAGGGTAGCCGCCCATGCCACCATGGGAATGATGCAGAACAGCACGATGACCACCCAGTTCATGCCCGGGGTGTAGGGGTCATACTGGGTGGGCAGGCTCTGCAGGCCCACAAAGCTGACCGCAATGCCCACAACGGTAGCGGACAGGCTGGACACCAGCTTGTCCACCAGACTGAACAGGGTGCCCATGATGCCGGGGATATACTTGCCGCTGCGGTAGGTCTCGTAGTCGGAGCAGTCGGCCACCATGGGGATGGGCATATCGGCGGTGGCGTAGTAAGCACCGTAGCCGATGCCGAAGAAGGCGATGAACAGGATGGTGTACAGGTTGATGGAAAGGCCGTTCTCGCCCAGAATGGACAGTGTGAAGGCATCGCCGCGGCCCCAGAGCAGCAGCAGCACCAGCACGCCCACATAGCACACCAGCGCCACGCTGACGTACTTCATCAGGCTGGCCTTCTGGCCCTCCTTCTGGCTGGTGCGGACGGTGAGCAGGAAGAAGGGCACGCTGCACACATAGCCCAGTACCATCATGGGCAGGTACAGGCCGTCGTAGTTGCCCATCATGCAGCCGTACAGCATGCACAGCACGGTGGTGTTGGTGGCGATGGAAAGTGCCAGCTTGCAGCCCGCACCAGCCACCATCAGCCGCTGCATGGGGTCGTTGTTCTTGATGATCTGGATGTATTCGCTCACTTTGATCTTCTCGGTCTTTTCGCCGCCAATGCCAAAGTACTTGGGCTGATCCTTCTCCCAGATGCCGATGACAGCCAGCAGGGTGAGCAGGATGGAGATGACGATGCCCACAGGAGCCAGCGTGCGGAAGAACCCGGCGGAAGCGTAGCCGCCCTCATAGTTCTTGGCAAGGATGGGGGCAAAGAACTGCATGGCACCCATGCCCAGCAGGCTGCCCACCGTGTTGAAGATGGTGAACAGGGGGCGCTGCTTGGGGTCATTGGTCAGCACGGTCTGGCCGGAGCGGGTGCAGCTGGTCTGGAAGGTGTAGCCGATGACCCACACGGCATACAGGGCAACGAACGCAGCGTAGCGCAGCCCCATGGCACTGGCAGGGATGAGCGGGGTGAGGCAGTACAGCACCAGAATGCTTGCTGCCATGATGAGGTTGCCGATGACCATGAAGGGCCGGAACTTGCCGAACCTGCCGTTGGTGCGGTCCATGAGGGCACCAATGATGGGGTCGGTGACGGCATCGAACAGGCGCATGCCGGTGACCATCACCGAAGCAAACAGCATGCTCAGGGCCAGCACCTTGCTGCCGAAGGTCGCGATGTAGGAAAGCACCAGCACATAGTACACGTTGGTCGCGCCGTTGTTCAGCGGAAACAGCACCAGCTGGTAGGTTTTGGCGCGGTTCACACTCGACGCCGTTGTTTTTTGTTCGCCCATTGCGGTCTCTCCTTTTGTCTTTGATAAAAAGCGGCAGCCCGCCCCGCCTTCGGGGCAGGCTGCCGTAACATGGGGTCAGGGATCGTGCAGACCGGAATTACTTCTGGTCAACAGCAGGAGCGGTGTCTGCCATCTCCTTCTTGCGCTTGAGGGCCTTGCTCAGCTGCCATGCGCACAGCACGGTCAGCACAGCCAGCACGGTCTTGAGCGTATCGCTTGCAGACCAGCCGTTCATGGCGTTGGAGTTGACCACGGTGTACAGGATGTGATGCATTGCATTGCGCATCTGGGCCACGATGTAGGCATCGTTCTCGTAGTTGGCAGCCTTGGTGGTGTGGATCTTGGGCATCGGGCTGTCCCAGATGTCAGAACCGGCGATCAGGCCGTCCACCAGATCCATGTACTGGCTGGAGCCGGAGAAGTCGGTGATGCACATGCCGCGCATGCCCAGCTCCTCGCGCAGGAAGCCGTTCAGCAGGTTGGCGTTGGCACCGCACCAGGTTGCGCCCCAGCGGTTGAAGCCGGTCATCACGCACCATGCGCCGCCATCCGTGATGGCCTTATCGGCCACTTCCAGATAGATCTCGCGGGCGGTCTGCTCGTTCAGCCAGGTGTTGACACCACGGCGGCTGGTCTCGGAGTCGTTCAGGGCAACGTGCTTCAGGTAGACATACACGCCCTTGGACTGGATGCCCTGCACCTCGGCAGCGCAGATGGTGCCGGCCACAAAGGGATCCTCGGCGTAGTACTCGAAGTTACGGCCGGAGTAGGCGGTGCGGTGCATATTGATGCCGGGGCCGTACAGACCGGAGTAACCCATGGCAAGGCAGTCCTCACCGATGCACTTGCCCACTTCGTTGATCAGGTCCACATTGAAGGTGGCAGCCATGACATCCTCGGAGGTGTAGCACATGGCGGATGCACCGCCGGTCAGGGCAGCGGTCAGGCCCTGCGGGCCGTTCTCGTCCTTGGTAGCGGTCTTGCCGATGGAGGCAGCCGCTGCAGTGTTGTGGAAGCCCAGAGTGATGGTGTTGACCATCTCATCGAAGGTCAGCTGATCCAGCAGGGTCTCCCACTGGGGATCGTCGAAGCCCTTGCCGATCATGGAAGCGAGGGTCAGGCCGTTCTTGGCACCCAGAGTGGGCATCTCGACGCTGTCGGCCTCGGTGCCGTCGTACTGGGTAAAGGCCAGATCTGCAGCCAGCGTTTCGTTGGCGGTCAGAGCTGCAGGCTGGGTGGGAACCGTGCCGGTCCAGTCGGAGCGGCTCATCCAGGTCACGCTGCCGGGAGCATCGCTGCTCTTGTTGGGGTCGGACTCATCAAACAGGTTGGTGATGGCAGTACCGTTGGCACTGGTGGCGTAGGCAGTGGCATCCAGTGCCTCGTTGGTCCACTTCCAGACCAGAGAAGCATCGCCGTCCTCGGTCATGCGGCCATTGGTGCCGGCCACGGTGTAGCCCTTGGCAGCAAGGATGTTGTTGACAGCGTTGTGAGAATCGGTAGCAGCGGTGAAGTAGTAGTCACCGGCATCCAGAATGTAGGTCTTGGCGTTGTTTGCGTCGTAGGTGCGCAGCTCGCTCTTCTTCACGGTGATGGTCACATCCTCGGAAGCGCCGGGAGCCAGCACATCGGTCTTGGCAAAGCCGCACAGCTCTGCAGCGGCCTTCTCGATGCCGTTTGCCTTGTCGTAGTCGGTGTAGGGAGACTGGAAGTAGACCTGCACGGTCTCCTTGCCGGAATAGGTCTTGCCGGTGTTGGTGACCTTCAGGGTGACGGTGAAGGCGTCGTCAGACTCGGTCACATTGAAGTTGCTGTAAGCGAAGGTGGTGTAGCTGTCGCCGTAGCCGAAGGGATAGGCAACGGTGGTGGCCCAGTCATAGTCGCCTGCCTTGGCAGTGCCCATGACCACATCCTCGTAACGGGTCTCGAAGTAGCGGTAGCCCAGATAGATGCCTTCCTGATAGACGCTGTACATGCCCTGCACGTCTGCACCCTCGGTCAGCAGGTTGTACTCTGCTGCGTTGGGGTAGGCCTGGGTGTAGAAGTTGTACATGGCAGGGTTTGCCAGATTGTCGTACAGATAGGTGTCCACCAGAGAGCCGGAGGGGGTCACAGTGCCGGCGAGCAGCTGGCCCACACCGTTGATGCCGGTCTGGCCCACATCGCCGATCCACATGGCGGCATCGATGCCGTAGTCCTCCCCGCAGATGGCAGGGTTGAGGAAGTCCATCTCCAGTGCGTTGGAGCTGTTGATCAGGACGACGATGGACTTGAAGGTGCCGTTGTCCTTCAGTGCCTTCAGGTTCTTCAGCAGCTCGATCTCTTCTGCGGACAGCTCCAGATAGTTGCCGCTGCCCTCGGAACCGGAGATCCAGCTGTCGTTGGTGCCGTTGGTGCCGCTGGGCAGGTCTGCGCCCTCACCGCCGGAGCGGGAGAACACCACGATGGCAGCATCGCCGTACTCGGCAAAGCTGCTCTCGGCGCTGGACAGTGCGCTCCACGGAGCTTCATTGACAGCGTACTGGGTGTTTGCTTCCAGCGTATCCGAGATGGAGGCCGGGGTAATGCGGCTGTAGTTCTTCATCATGCTGTCGGACTTGTACAGATCCCACAACGTCTGGTTGACCTGAATGCCCTGAGCTTCCAGCGCTTCCTTCAGGTTGGGAGCCTTGCTGGTATCCACGGAACCGGAGCCGGTGCCGCCGTACATCAGATCCACAGAGCCATGGCCGAACAGACTGACCTTGGCGCTGCCTGCCAGCGGCAGGGCAGCGTTGTCGTTCTTCAGCAGGGCAGCGCCCTCGGCCTCAACGGTGGCGCACAGCTCAGCCTCATAAGCCTCGCGCTCTTCGTCGGAAGCAAAGCCCGCTTTGAAGTATTCGGTATCTTCCGTGGTGTCGCCCTTGATGATCTTATAGGTCGATGCATTCAGAGCAACGTTCAGGGTGGTGGCGTACTGATTTGCGATCATGTTGCCCACGATGGCGGCGATGGTCAGAATCGCCGTCAGCGCAGTGAGCACCGACCACAAACGTACTTTGGGTTTCTTGGGATTCATTGGTTCTCCTCCTTTTCATTTATAACAACCGCCAGACAGCGGGATGTCCTTGGTTATACCCAGTTTGCACTGGTAGAATTGGATTTCTTCAGCTTGTAGCTGGGGTTCGGCTCTGCCACATTGCAGAAGGATGCGGTGTCGATGCAGTCGCCTGCAACGGCCTTCAGCTCCACCTTCCCGTGCAGCGGCACGCGGAACTTGAAGATATGCTCGCCGGTCTGCTCTGCCAGCTTTTTGCCGTCCGCATACAGGGCGACGGTGTTCTGGTTGGAGTAGACCTTGACCTCGATCTCCTTCTCGGTGCGGTCGGTGAACCGCTTGGAGCAGATGTGGACGAAGTTTTCCTCGCTCCACCATGCTTTATAGAGGTAGAAGCTGTCCTTTTTGGTCTTTCGATCAAAGGTGACAAGACCCTTGTGGTTCATGCCCGGCTCGCCGCCCTGATCCCGGGCATCGGCTGCAAAATCGAACATGTTCCACACATGGGTCGCCCACAGCCACGGGTGGCGGTCAAAGCACTTCAGCATATACTCGTGGTACTTGGCCTGATATTCCTCGGTGTGGTCGCCCCGGCGGGGGTGGGCACTGTGGAGGTTGGGCATGCCCTCGGCACCGTACTCGGAAAAGCCCAGCGGACGGTTGGGGTATACCAGATGGAAAAAGTCCATCCACAGGTCATTCAGGAACAGGCCCGGCACATACCAGCCCAGATACAGGTTCCAGCTCACCAGATCGGTGATGTGCGCCACCGGGTTGAAGGGGCCGCACACGGCGTAGCAGGCCAGCGTGGTCAGGCGGGTGGGGTCCAGCTTGTGGCACAGCTCGTTGAGCACCCGGTGATTGTCCAGCATATCGGCCTTATCCTTGGTGGAAATGGTGATCTCGTTGGACACGCCCCAGCAGACGATGGAGGGGTGGTTGTAGTTCTGGTGGATGAGCTCCTTCATCTGGCTGATGGTGTTTTCCCGGCCATTGGGCAGATGTTCGGAAATGTAGGGGATCTCTGCCCAGACCACCATGCCGTACTGGTCGCACAGGTCGTAGAAATACTGGTCGTGCTGGTAGTGCGCCAGCCGGACGGTGTTTGCACCCAGCTCCCGGATCAGCGCCATGTCCTCATCGTGCATCTCCCGGGTGATGGCATTGCCCAGACCCTTGCGGTCCTGATGGCGGGACACACCGTGGAGAGGGTAGGGCTTACCGTTGAGGAAAAAGCCCTTCTTTGGGTCTACAGAGAAGCTGCGCAGGCCCACCTTGGTGGTCACTTCATCCACCGGCTTGCCGTCCTGCATCAAGCGGACGACACAGGTGTACAGGTATGGGTCCTTCACGCCGTTCCACAGGTGGGGAGCATCCAGATGGAGGAAAGTATTTTCGCCCTCGCCCTTTGCAGCGGTGCGGCCCTCGGCATCCAGCAGCTCCACCGTCACGGTGCCGCTGCCTTCCACCAGCGTTTCCACCCGGATGTCGGAGCTGCCCTCTTTCAGGGTGGGGGTGATCTTCACGCCGGTATCGCCAAAGTGCCCCAGCGCAATGTGGTTTTTGTTCACCACCAGCAGGCTCACATCCCGGTAGATGCCGCCGTAGAAGGTGAAGTCCGCTTTCTGGGGGTAAACGCGGTCGCTGACGCTGTTGTCCACCCGCACCGTGAGCTGGTTCTCTGCCTGCAGCAGCTCCGTGACCTCTGCCCGGAAGGTGGAGTAGCCGCCGTCATGGGTGCAGAGCTGCTGACCGTTCAGCAGCACGGCGGCGCTGGCGTTGACACCCTCGAACTGCAGCCACACCTGCTGCTGTGCCGGGTCGTACACCGGTGCTGCAAAGCGGGTGCAGTAGGTGCAGCAGCCCCGCCAGTAATCGTTGCCGCCGTCCTGACCGTCCTTGGCGTTCCATGTATGGGGCAGCTCTACGGCGGTGGTAACGCCGTTCGGGCCGGTGAACTGCCAGTCCTCCATGAGCTTTGCAATACTACGCATCCGATTCCTCCTGTTTTTGCTGTGGTACAGTGATTTTTTTCGTTTTCTGCTCTTTGTCATTATTTTATCAGAGTGGCCGTATTTCGCAAGATGCGTGCGAAAATCGGTCGTTTTGCGTGCATATTCGGTTTTGGGCTGCCAAATGTGAACTGATATATTTGTAAGTTTTTCACAAGCAGATGTATCCAACGAGCCGCAAAAAGAAAACCGCCGCAGTCCTTCCGTTTCCGGAACTTCTGCGGCGGCTGCCGTTTTTTTAACTTATTTTTGCAGCGGAAAGATGATCTTTTCCGCAAAAAACTCGCCCTGCTCTTCCAAGGTCAAAGTGCCTTTGTACTTCTGCACGATGCGACGGATCACCTTCAGCTCGTATTGTGCAGAGCGGTTTGCCTGCTGTTCCGGCGGGCGCAGCGGGCTGATGATGTTCACCACCACAAAACCCTGCCGCACACAGACCAGCAGATCGATGACCCTGCACTCCGGCCGGGAGACCTGCACGGCGCTTTCCACGGCGTGATCCAGCGCATTGGCAAACAATGCGTACAGATCCCCCGCTTCAAAAAAGCCCAGACAGCTGCCGTTTGCCACAGCATTCAGCTGGATGCCCCGGGACTCGCACAGCAGGCTCTTCTCGGTCAGCACCACATCCAGAACCTCATTGCCGGTGTTGCGGTTCGCGTCATACAGGCGGGCCGCGCGTTCGGCCTCATCAATGCGCTCCTGTGGTACCGCTTCGGGCGACAGCTTGCGGAGATTGGCGATCTGCACCTTCAGCTCATGGCAGCGCTTGTTAATGATCTGCACGTTCTGCCTGGCCACCTGATATTGCTGGCGCTGACGCTCGTACAGCAGGTTCAGTTCACTCATCTCTTTTTCTAGGGCAGACTTCTTGAACAGCTCGCTCTGGAAATACAGCAGGGTGATAAAATAGAACTGCCCGATCAGAATGGTAACGGCAAGGCTCGGCGGAGTATGTTCGGCGCGGGAATTGTCCAGCACGGCTGCCTGCACCATGAACAGGATGCCAATGAAGAACGCACTGAACAGCTGCCGGGGCCCGATGTGGTATTCTCCTTTATAAGGAAGCTGCCGTGCCAGCAGGATGTACACCGCCGCAAAGAATCCCGCCCCGGACAGCAGCTGTACCAGAACCGCCCAAGGGGAAGCCATGTTCAGCGGGTGTCCATACCGGGTAAACTGCAGCTCCAGAAAGCACCAGCTCTCGTAGGCGCACTGCGCGATGAGCAGGCTCCATACTGCGCAGTACAGGGCACCTTTTTTATTGATATCCGTACACAGATAGATCATCCCGCCCAGCAGCGCAAAAAAGGAAACGTAAAGTACCAGCAGCAGGAGCTGCTGCTGCCACAGTGTTGTGGACTGTGCCAGCGGGTCCAGCAGCTGCGCCAGCAAAAGCAGCGGGAACAGCATCCCGCAGGCGCGCGCCCAGAAATGGGTGCGATGCCGCAAAGGCAGACAAAAGACCAGCGCCGCGCCCCAGCGCAGCAGCGCCCGGAGCAGGCTGTTCAGCAGGGATGTGGTCACAGCACACCTCCCATGTAGGACGCTACTGCGGTAAGAAAGGCCGTACGCTGCCGTCGGCTGATCTCCAGCCGGTCGTTTCTCACAAGGGCAAAGTCGTTTTCAATGCCCTTGACGTAGGCCAGATTGACCAGATAGCATTGGTTGCAGCGGACAAAATGATACTCGGCAAGCTGCTTTTCGGCACTTTGCAGGCTGGCGCGTGCCGCGAACTCGCCTTTGGAGGTGTGGTAGTACAGCATCCGGCTGTGGGTCTCCAGATAATAGATATCAGCGGTGTCCAGCAGCTGGATGCCGCCGCCCGCCAGCTGCAGCACCACCTGCCCGCCTCTGCGCCGCTGCACCCGCTGGATGGCGCGGGAAAGCTTGGTGCAGAACTGATAATAGTTCACCGGCTTCAGCACATAATCCAGTGCATCCACCTCGTAGCCCCGGATGGCATACTGTGCCATGTTGGTCACAAAGACCAGCACCACATCCGCATCCACGGCCCGGATGGCTTCGGCCGCTCCAAAACCGTCCAGCCGTGGCATCTCCACGTCCATAAAAATAATGTCGAATCCCGGCGTATAGTGCTCTGCGATCTCGGCACCGTCTGTGATGAGACTGATCTCCACCTGCAGGCCCTGCTCCTGCGCATATTGCCGGACGAACCGGTTCAGGCTTTCCCGTGTTTCTTCCTGATCCTCTACGATCGCAATTTTGAACATCCTGCACCCACCTTCTCTCTGCGTCTGATCGCCGTATGGCTCTTTTTATTGAAACACACTTTTCTATGAAATGCAATGGAAAACCTTGCGGGGAAAACAGATGCGGTTCCCATCCTGTACCGCCCCCCCACAAATAAAAAATCCCCAGACAGCCGTCTGAGGACTTTTGCGGCAGTGCACTGCCAAGGGCAGGCGAACCTGGATTTATTCCAGATACTGCGGCAGATTCCACGTACCTCGCAGCACACGGTGGATTTCCACGCTCTTGCTTTCATCGTTGACGCGATAGAACACCAGACGGGACATCTCCTGTCAGGAATATTGCATCACAAAATGACTACGGGCGCAAGGCTGATGATTCTTGTTGGGGCGTGCGGAGCCCCAAACCCTGCTGGAAACGAGTACGGCAAACTGGAAGTTATAGTGCTATCTTTTTCCATTTTCTAATCTTAGTTCTGAATGTTCCGAACGGAGCAACCGTGTTAACATGTATAAACTTGTATACTTCCCAGACTGCTGTTTTGGTTGATTCATCGGCCCACTTTCTCATATGTGGCTCGAATAACTCTTCGTCGCTTAATGAG
>ERZ773242.2136-NODE-2136-length-17150-cov-18.927815_pt1 | contig 17150 bp, 14 predicted proteins | sample MGYA00511077_ERZ773242 | MGnify/ENA primary metagenome ERZ773242 (study PRJEB29015, sample SAMEA2737754) | human gut metagenome | biome: human gut; feature: human-associated habitat; material: faeces | place: China | collected 2012 ... | reverse complement strand
GGTTGATGGTCTGGGTGTTGGAGATGCCGTCCAGTGCCCAGTGGTAGGGCAGCTTTGCCACCGAGTTCAGGGAAGCCAGCAGGCCGTTCTGCTCTGCGCCGTAGCTGGGGTTTGCACCGGGAGCAAACGGGGTGAATGCGGCACGGCCGTCGGGCAGAGCGCCGGTGTACTTGCCGTACACCACGTTGGAGGTGATGGTCAGGATAGAGGTGGTAGCCTCAGAGTTGCGGTAGGTGTGGCGCTTCTTGATCATCTCCAGGAAGGTGCGCAGCAGCCACACGCCGATCTCGTCGGCGCGGTCATCATCGTTGCCGTACTTGGGGAAGTCGCCTTCGGTCTCAAAGCCGGTGGCAAGGCCGCTTTCGTCACGCACTACCTTCACCTTGGCGTACTTGATGGCGCTCAGGGAGTCGATGACGTGGGAGAAGCCTGCAATGCCGGTGGCAAAGGTGCGGCGCACATCGGTGTCGATAAGGGCCATCTCGGCTTCCTCGTAGTAGTATTTGTCGTGCATATACTGGATCAGGTTCAGCACATTGACGTACAGGCCAGCCAGCCAGTCCAGCATCTGGACATACTTGGGCAGCACCTCATCGTAGTTGAGGTACTCGCTGGTGATGGGGGCATAGTTGGGGCCGCACTGCTCGTGGCTCTTCTCGTCCACACCGCCGTTGATGGCGTACAGCAGGCACTTGGCAAGGTTGGCGCGGGCACCGAAGAACTGCATCTCCTTGCCGGTCTGGGTGGCAGACACGCAGCAGCAGATGGAGTAATCATCGCCCCAGACGGGCTTCATCACGTCGTCGTTCTCATACTGGACAGAGCTGGTATCGATGGACACCTTGGCGGCATATTTTTTGAAGCTCTCCGGCAGGGCGGAGGAGTACAGAACGGTCAGGTTCGGCTCCGGTGCGGGGCCCATGTTTTCCAGCGTGTGCAGGAAGCGGTAGCAGTTCTTGGTGACCATGCTGCGGCCATCCATGCCGATGCCGCCCACTTCCAGCGTTGCCCACACGGGGTCGCCGGAGAACAGCTGGTTGTAGCTGGGGATGCGGGCAAACTTGACCATGCGGAACTTCATGACCATGTGGTCGATCAGCTCCTGAGCCTGGGTCTCGGTCAGGGTGCCGTTGTCCAGATCGCGCTGGATATAGATATCCAGGAAGGTGGAGATGCGGCCCACGCTCATGGCAGCGCCGTTCTGGGTCTTGATGGCGGCCAGATACCCGAAATACAGCCACTGGCAGGCCTCCTTGGCGTTCTTTGCAGGCTGAGAGATATCATAGCCGTAGGCCTCGGCCATCTTCTTCATGCCCTTCAGGGCGCTGATCTGGCGGGCGATCTCCTCGCGCAGGCGGATCACGTCGTCGGTCATGGTGCCGTCGCCGCAGTTGGCAAAGTCCTCCTGCTTGAACTTGATCAGTGCATCGATGCCGTACAGGGCCACGCGGCGGTAGTCGCCCACGATGCGGCCGCGGCCGTAGGTGTCCGGCAGGCCGGTGATGATGTGGGTGTGGCGGGCCGCCTTCATCTCAGGGGTGTAGGCATCAAACACAGCCTGATTGTGGGTGCGGGTGTAGTCGGTAAAGATCTTGTGCAGCTCGGCGCTGGGCTGGTAGCCGTAGGTGGTGCAGGCCTGCTCTGCCATCTTGATGCCGCCGTAGGGCATGAAGGCGCGCTTGAGGGGCTTGTCGGTCTGCAGACCCACGATCTGCTCCAGATCCTTCAGGCTTTCATCGATATAGCCGGGGCCGTAAGCAGTCAGGCTGCTGACCACTTCGGTCTCCATATCCAGCACGCCGCCCTTGACGCGCTCGGCCTTCTGCAGCTTCTGCAGGGCACCCCACAGCTTGTCGGTCGCCTCGGTGGGGCCGGCCAGAAAGCTTTCGTCGCCGTCATACGGGGTGTAGTTCTTCTGGATGAAGTCGCGCACATTGACTTCTTCTTTCCAGATGCGGCCCTCAAAGCCTTCCCACTGTTCAAAATTGATCATTGGAACCTCCTTGCTCCATTACGCAGTTAGCGTATTCTAACTAATGAGCCTTTGAAAAACCGCTCTGCATGGCGGCTTTCTGGGGGCAAAACGGTCTTGAACTGCCGATTGCGGCAGCCCCGACTACAAGGTGTAGACAAAAATGAAAACCTGCCCACAAAATCTTGCGTTATTATAATAGCAAGAACCACTTTAAAAAGCAATAGATAACAAGTGGGTTTTCTTCCAAAGCAAGGGGCTTTCTTTGGGCAGAATGTAGAAAAAGCGCCGAAATCCCGGCGGTGCACCTATTTTGCGAAAAAAATCGAAAAATAAGGGTTGACAAGACTAACCGGCTGTGGTATTCTGTTCTCGCAACGAGGTTAGACAAATCTAACCACGTTGCACCAGAAAAGCAGATGCTTCTGCAAAAGTGTCTGTGAAAAACCGGTCTGTGTAATGAACACAGACCCCAAGTTTGTCGCGGCGGGGCCGCTCCATCTTGCTTACGCAAGACCGCTTTGTGGCTTAAAAGCCCCACTGGGGCTTTCATTGCTGCGCAAACGCCAATTCCTCCATTCCATTCTCTTTTTTCAAGTGAGCTGTGGTTTTAGTTTGCTCCCACGGCTCGATGCGCGGCATTCGGTGTGATTGGTACCGCACCAAGTGCAAAAGAAAAACAAAAACGGGACATGCAGCTTGACCACCTGCGTGCCCCGTTTTTTGTTTTTAACTCCTTCAGTCATGGCTGATGCCATGCCAGCTCCCTCAAAGAGGGAGCCCTTGGCAGTGCGGAAAACTTTACGGTTTTGCCAAAGCCTCCCTCACTGAGGGAGGTGGATGCGAGTGCAGCGAGCAGACGGAAGGAGTTTTACTTCACGATCTCCGCCAGCTTTTGATACACTTCTTCCGCGCCGCCCTTGGGTTCTTTGATCTTCACGAACTGGCTGTTCACGATGGCGGTGCCATCGGAGTAGACGGTGAACAGGAGGTTATTGTTCTCGGCATCATCGTAGTAGCTCACAGTGACGGAATCCACCGGGTATTCGTGGCTGTAGGAGGAATACTGCTGGTTGAACCGCTTGACGCAGGTAAGGCCGGAGAGCACGTTTGCGATCTGCTGATAGGCAGGGTCGTCGGCAGAAAGCAGCTGAACATCCATCTCTGCGGAGCGGGCAAAGTTCTGAATGTGCTCCACCCGGACACTGGCCTGTGTGCTGGCCTTGATCCCGGATGCAAGGTCGACTTTTGCGGAAGGAAAGATCAGCACCAGTGCAAGCAGCACTAAAATGACAATGCCGAACCGGGACAGGATGCTCTTATCTTTCATGGCGGGTCAATCCTCCTTTGGCGGCTCCAGATCGGTCAGATGCCGCTGAGCGATGAAGAAGCCCACGGCGCTGGCGGCGAACACCACATAATAGCTGGCGATGCGGTAAAGCATCATCACGCTCATCACCTCGCCGCGCTCCAGAAAGCTGCCGAACACCAGCAGGAATGCCGTCTCGATGGAGCCCATGCCGGCCACATTGGGCAGGGCGTTGGACAAAAACAGCATCAGGCTGGTGAGCAGCTGCACCTGCAAAAAGCTCAGAGGGGAAAGCCCCATGAACCGGATGCACAGGTAAGGCAGGCAGAACAGCCCGAACAGCTTGACCGCCTGCAATGCCAGAATTTCGGCGCAGCGGGGCTTATCTGCCAGCAGACGGCGGCTCTCCTCGCCCAGAACATCCAGCTGCTGCTGCCAGTCGGCGCGGCGCTGCTGCCATTTTTCCGTTTTGGGCAGCAGACGCATCAGCCAGCGGGCAAGGTCCTGCACCAGCGGCGATACGCACACCAGCACCAGCACCACAATGATGGCCGCCACTACAGCGTATGCCATGGGCAGATAATTCATCACACCGGTGGTGTTGGCGGCAAGCCATCTGTGCTGAACCAGCAGCATCACCGTGGCGTACAGCAGCACGGCGGATTTGTGGAACACGTACTGCAGGGTCATCAGGCCTACGCCCGGGCCAACCGGCAGGCCGCAGCGGTGCAGATACCATGTCTGCACCGGCACTGCACCTGCGCCCAGCGTGACCACATTGCCAAAGGTGCCGCACCACGCGGTATCGATGCCCTGCCAGAGCCTGAAGCCCGGGATGCGGCTGCGCACGATGACCCACGCCACGCACCCCTCCAGCAGCGGGTAGCTGAGGCCGATGGCCAGCACCACCAGCACCTGCCATGCGGACAGCTGCGAAAGCGCTGCGGTGATCTCGGCCCAGTTGTCCTTGAACAGCAGCACGATGATGCCGGTAAGTGCGGCGAGCACCAGCAGCGAGATCACTGTCTTTTTGCGGGAAGGTGCGGCAGAGGCGGGTTGGCTCATAGAGAGAACAGGCTCCTTTCAGGCGGAATGATTTGATAAAAGTATAACACACGCGGCCTGTGTCTTTGTGAACGGAACTGGAATTTTCTTGTGCAATTTTGATGGAATGATAAAAAGGCAAGGGCAGATGCACGCATCGACCCTTGCCTTTATCTTGTTTTTAGTCTGTTGATTCGTTCACCAGCCGTGTCAGGGTGGCAACATAGGCTTCGTTGGAATAATATTTCTCGTACATTTTCCGGCAGTCAGCTTTCATGGCGGCCAGCTGTTCCGGATGCAGGATAGCATGCTCCAGCACCTTTGCCAGCTGATCCGGGTCGTCGTCTTTGTACACAAAGCCGTCCACGCCCTCGGTGATCAGCCCGGCGGTGCCGGTGTGCTCCGACACGATGGAGGGCTTGCCGAAGATCAGGCCCTCGGTGACGAAGGTTGGCATGGGATCATCGCGGGAAGCGCATACCACGCAGGTGCACTGATCCATCAGGGATTTGATCTCGGGCCGTTCCAGACGCTTGCGGTAGAAAACGGTGTCCGGGTAGTCCTCCACCAGTGCATCCACGGCGTTCTTCAGGCTCTTGTCCGCCGCCTTGCCCACGAACAGGAAAGCAGCCTTCTGGCGCACCTCGGGCTTTAGCAGGCGGATGGCGTTGCAGAAAATATCCTGACCCTTGCGCGGCTCAAAGGAACCTACGGTCACGAACAGCGGCCTGCCGCCGGCATAGCTGATATCGTAGGGCGGGAAGCTTTCCTGCGCATAGTCCGGCAGACCGTAGATCAGCTGTTCAATGCTGAAGTCCGGCCGCACCGAGTGCATGGCGGCAGTGGCGTGGGAGCCTACGGCGCACACATGCACATTGGAGCCCAGTGTTTTGGGAATCTTGTGCGCAATGAACGGGTAGCCTGCAAAGGCATCGTGCAGCCACCACAGCACCGGCACGAAGGAGCCGTTCAGGGTGCTCACGGCGGCAGCCTCTACCACGGTGTTGGCCAGCACAAAATCGGCACTGGTGGCAAGGCCCCACAGCGACGAGTTCATCACGCAGTCGCTGCGGGTCACCACGGCGGCACCGGCATCCAGAAACAGCGGCAGCGAGCCGTCGTCCGCAGGGCCAAGCACCACAACTTCAAAGCCCATGCTGCGCAGCACCGGCACGGCACTTGTCAGCACGATGGGCGCACCGGTCATGGTCAGCTCGTGGCTCAGGATCAAAGCACGCTTTCCGTCTGCAGAGAACACATCGTCGGCACACAGCTCCCGCCGGAAGTGCAGCAAAGACTGTGGGATGCGGTGGCAGTTTTCCGCCATGGCGGTGGCAAGGCGCAGCAGCTCGGTCACGCTGTCCCTGCCGCGCGCAGCGGCGCGCACCCGGTCCAGAAGCTTCCGCGATACCATGGCGCAGCGGCTGCACGGGATGTGCTGGGTGCTCAGATAAAGGGCGGTGGAGCCATCGAAGCCAAAGGCGGCATCACACACCACAAAATCGGCACCGGTGCGCAGGGCGGCGGCAAAATAGGTCAGGGCGGTGGAGGTGCACTCCAGATCTTCGCTGACCAGCAGCACGCCCTCCACCGAGTCGGTCAGGGCGGGGGCCAGCTCCGTCACCAGCCGGAACTTGCGGTGCAGCTGGTTTTCCAGTGCGTGCTCCAGCGCCTGATGACGGCCCGGTGCATACACCAGCAGATAGGTGCTCTGGGTATCGGTATAAACCTGCTTCGTCAGCTGCTTACGCTGCAGGGTGCTGTAACTGCTGTACATGTTGACAACTCCTTTAGCGATCCGATTCAGCCGCGCAGCAGGCGGCGCAAAGCACGCAGCGGTGCGGTAAGCCGCCAGCTGCTGCTCTCGTACAGGTTTTCCAGCGAATCTTCATAAGCAGCACGGCTGCTCTGCAGTTCTGTCAGCTGATTGTTCAGCCGGGTGTTCTCGGCAAGGGCGGCCTGCAGCTGTTTCAGAACATCGTTCTTTTCGGCCTCAGCCTGCAGCTTGATGGTATTCAACGCGCTGAGCAGGGCCTTGCCGGGCTGCTCGTGCTGGAAGCGGCCCAGCGGATAGTAATGATAGGTCACGGCAAACTTCATCCCGGCCGCAAAGGGCACGGTGCTGCGCACGGTCAGGTTGGGGTCCACATCCAAAAACAGCAGGCAGTCTTCCTGCAGCTGGATGCCGTTCATGGCGCGGCATTCCAGCCGCTCGTCCGAGATGCTCAGGTCAGTCACGCAGCAGGCCAGCTCACCGGGGTCCAGCCGCAGCGCACGGGCATCCGTGGGCAGGGTGAACACCGCAGAGACCTCGTGGGTCAGTTCGTCGTAGGCGTCCTCGGCAACGGTCAGGCATTCCCGCGGGGAATAGCCAGAGCCGGAATCGTAGAACAGCTGCGGCAGGGTGAGGGCGGCAGGCTCGTTGTCGCTGCCGTGCCTTGCCAGTGCGGCCTGATAGTTCAGCACCTGTTGTTCCAGCTCCAGACACCGCTGTGCCAGCCGGGATACACCTTCGTCAGAGAGCTTGAGCTGCTGTTCCAAGTCAGCAGCGCGGCTGCGGGCCGCAGCAAGGGTCTCGGGGGCATCGTTGTTCATAACCGGATTCTCCTCTTACTTTTATGATGGGCTGCACCGCAGCAGCCGGAAAAACATGTCAGTGCCGGGAGGTATAGTGCACGGCGGGCGTTCTGCGCTGTGCAGGGAAAAATCGGATGATGAGTGCGCGGCGTACACGCAGCAGCTCACACACCAGCCAGATAGAGCCCAGAGCGATGGCATATTGCAGCCACATGCCCAGCACCGGCTGCGCAGAGAACTTTGCTACCATCAGATACCACGGAATAGCGATGATCTCCACGGTATGTACGCAGAAAATGTTCAGCGAACGGCGACCCACTGCTTCCAGAAAGTGCACGATGGGGCCATGGCCATGGCTGAGCCGCATGAACAGCCGGATGAAAAGCAGGCCTGCAGCACCGTCCAGAAAGATGCTCAGCGGCCCCAGTGACCACTCAGCCAGCGAGATGCAGTCGGTGGTGCGGGTAGCAAGAGCGCCTACGGCAATGAGTGCTGTGGCGGCCAGCAGCCCGGCAAAGACTTTGGGCGGCAGGGGCTCGTCCAGCAGATGCTTCTTTTTGGCAAGGAAGCCGATATAGAGGTAGGGCACCACCACGGCACCCTGGATCAGGCAGAAGGGCAGCTCCCACACAAGGCTCGCGCCCCAGCCCAGCAGGACGCAGCCTGCCACAGCCCATGGAACATAGCGCTCCGGGAAGATGTTCAGGATCACATCCAGCAGCACCCAGCCTACCATCAGCGCCAGCAGATACCACATCGGCCCGCAGGAGAAGAACTCCTGCCCGAAATACTCGGCCGTGTGGGGCAGGCCCAGCAGAAAGCCGCCGGTGACCTTGATAGACTCGCCGATGGTGCCGGGCAGGTACTGGAACGTCTTATAATGAATGATAAAGTGCAGCACGCAGGTGAACAGCGCCGTGTAAGCATAGGGTTTGAGCAGGCTTTTGAGCTGCTGGTGGATGCACTTGTGGATAGAGCGCTTGCGGAAGCCGTAGCCGCTGGCAATAAAAAAGGCGGACATCAGCGCTTCGCGGTAGATGAACGGGAAAAACGCGGTCAGGGACAGGCCGCTGACCGCCTGCATGGGATAAAGCTCGGCGGTATGCGCAAAAACGATGGTCAGCATACCGGCACCCTTGAGCATGTCGAACATGCCGATGGAGCTGGCGGTGCGGGGCTTGGTTCCTTCCATGGAGGTTCCTTCCTTGCGCGGGACATTCCATCAGAGCCGGATGCCGCACAATGCGTAGATTTTGAATGAAAAAGATAAAATTTTGTATGGATATAAACCCAGTATAATGCTTTTTGCACAGACTGTCAATTTTGAATTGCGGTCCGGCGGGCGGAGGGCACATTGCAGCCTGCAATAAAAGCATAGCACAGGCAGGGTGGCTTCGCAGCGAAAGGCAGAATTTACATCTGGAAACGACATGATGCGCAAGAATTTATTGTCAATATTGGGAATTAAATGTTGCAAAACTCTTGCATTGACACAGGCCTTATTGTATACTGGGCACAGTTGGAAATGACTGGAAGGATCTGTGTTGGCTTACACAGGAGCGCCGGATCGGATGATAAAAATGGAGGCAGAAAAATGATTACATCACTGTATCAGTCCCTTTGCAATATGGAAACCAACATTGCAGACCGTGTGGCTCTGCGCTGGTATGATGAAGAAAAGCAGGGCGTGGCCGAGGTGCACTACGCACAGTATGCCCAGGATCTGCGCCGGTTCGTGGCGTTCCTGCGTGCAGAGTATGGCGACGTGCGCGGCAAGCGTGTGGCGATCCTGGCCCGCAACAGCTACCAGTATGTCATCTGCATGTACGGCACGGTCATTGCCGGAGCCGTGGCTGTGCCGCTGAACCTTGGCAAGGACTGGGATGCCATCTCCTATGAGCTGGGCCTCACCGAGCCGGTGTGCATCCTGCAGGATGGCGAGTTCGCGGAGCGGGAGCCTGCCCTCGCTGAGACCTACGGCAGCATCCTGAAGCCCATGGATGTCTTTGCGGCCTATGAGCCTGCCGAGGACGTGACCGAGGTGGAGGACCTCTCTGCTCTGGCCTTTATCATGTTCACCTCCGGCACCACCGGCCGCAGCAAGGGCGTTATGCTGAGCCAGAAGAACCTGTTCAGCGCCATGCCGGCTTTTCTGGACCCCTTTGACGATGTGAAGAAGTACACGGGCTGGAATACCGACGAGTTCTCGTCCCTGTCCGCCCTGCCCATGTTCCACATCTCCGCCATGACCAGCCTTGTTTCGTGGAGCATCACCGGCCACTCTGTCAACCTGTGCAACAACCTGAAGTATTTCTACCGTGATCTGGGTGCCATGCACAGCGAGGTGATGGCGGTGGTGCCGGTGCTGCTGAAGAGCATCTACAGCGATGTGATGAAGGGCCGCCGTGACCGCCTGAACGGCCTGTGCGTGCTGACCTGCGGCGCTGCCATGTTCGACCCCAAGATTCTGAGTGATATGATGGAGAAGGGCTTCTTTGTGGCCCAGATGTACGGCCTGACCGAGACCTGCGGCGACGGTGCATGGAACTCCTCGCAGGAGGCAAAGTACCTGACCAGCGTGGGCCATGTGGACCTCAGCTGTGAATACAAGCTGGACGACGGCGAGCTGTGCATGCGGGGCGACCCCATCATGCTGGGCTACTACAAGGACCCGGAAGGCACTGCAGAAGTCATCGATGCAGACGGCTGGTTCCATACCGGCGACATTGCCCGGGTGGAAGAAGACGGCTACATGTACCTGACCGGCCGCAAGAAGAACGTGATCATTCTGGACAGCGGCGAGAACGTGAGCCCCGAGGAGCTGGAAAAGCTGCTGGTACCCTGTGCGGACATTCGGGAGTGCATCGTGAAGGAAAAGGACAAAAAGATCTGTGCCCTCATCTACTGTGACCCTGCAAAGCAGGAAACTGTGAAGGAGTTCGTCACTGGGGTCAACCGCGGCCTGCCGCTGTACAAGCGCATGGTGCCGGAGCTCAGCGCACAGCCGCTGCCCCGCAACGCCATGGGAAAACTGCTGCGCTGAACACAGGAGGAAACAGAACAATGCGTAAGATCAGAGTGCTGGATAATGTCTACGACCTTATCACCATCAACATGGAAGACCGCTTCAAGGATAATGTGGCCTTCCGCTTCTACGACACCGCAAACGATGCCGTGACCACCATCCTCTATAAGGATTATGTGCAGGATATCCGCAAGGCGGTGAATTACTTCCAGTCCACCATCCCGGAGATCAAGGGCAAAAAGATCTGCCTGCTCACCAAGAACAGCTACGAGTATGCCGTGAACACCTTTGGCGTGGTGGCGGCCGGTGCGGTGCTGGTACTGCTGAACCAGCGCAAGAGCTGGGACGAGCTGAGCTACGAGCTGGGCCTTGTGGAGCCGGACGCCATCCTGACCGACGGCGACGACTACGGCTTCAACGACCAGCTCAAGGCTGCCTACGGCGATATCCTCCGCCCCATGGATGGCTTCCGAAGCTATGAGCCTGCGCAGCTGACCCGCTGCATCGACCACGAAGCCCTGATGATCCTGATGTTCACCTCCGGTACCACGGGCCGCAGCAAGGGCGTGATGCTGAGCGAGAAGAATTTCTTCTCGGTGATGCGTGCCCACACCCAGATCGGTGAGCACATGATGGCGTATAAGCACGAACCGGAACTCGTCATGAGCCAGTACACCGTGCTGCCCATGTTCCATCTTGGCGCTTTCATCTGCCTGTTCTCCTGGGCCCACGCAGGCTGGGCGCTGAACGTCAGCAGCGACATCCGCAGCTTCTATAAAGAGGTAAAGCGGATGCCCAGTCAGGCCATGGCGGTGGTGCCGGTCATTATGAACTCGCTCCACCACGATGTGATGCGCGGCCGCAAGGACCGTCTGGGTGAGCTGTGGGTGCCCATCTGCTCCTCTGCCATGTTCGACCCGCAGGTGATGCTGGATATGGCGGAACACGGCATGTTCGTGGTGCAGACCTACGGCAGCACCGAGACCTGCGGCGACGGCATCATCAACTACGCACAGGACGCAAAGCACATCGGCGCTGTGGGTCAGGGCAACGATTATCTGGACTACAAAATCGCTGAGGACGGCGAGCTGTGCATGCGCGGCGACAGCATCATGCTGGGCTACTACAAGGACCCGGAGGCCACCGCCGAGGTCATTGACGCGGACGGCTGGTTCCACACTGGCGATCTGGCCCGCAAGGACGAGGACGGCTACTATTTCCTGACCGGCCGCAAGAAGAACCTCATCATTCTGGACAGCGGCGAGAACATCAGCCCCGAAGAGCTGGAAGGCATCGTGGGCAAGTGCGAAGCCGTGAAGGAATGTGTTGTAAAAGAGATGGGCAAGAAGATCGGCGTGGTGGTCTATTGCGATGAGGACAAACAGCAGCAGGTGCGGGACTTTATCACCGAGGCAAACCGCACCCTGCCGCTGTACAAGCGCATGAGCGCAGTGGAGTTCAGCACCGAGCCGCTGCCGCGCAACGGTGCAGGCAAACTGCTGCGCCAGTGATCCGGATGCAATCGAATGCCCGGATGCATAAATGGGCCGGCAGACCGGCAGACTGAAAACAGGAGTTCCGACAAAAAACAAAGCTTTGTTGCCGGAACCCTTGCGCACAGGAGAGAATCAGGGTATTATTATGGAAAGGCATAGGAGATTGTGCCTATTATCCGTCACGGAAAGGAAGAAAATTTCTATGGAACGAGCAGAGATCATTTCCCAGATCCTGGCCATCCTGGAGGATGTTGCCGAGGTCTCTCCCGAAGATGTGAATGAGAACAGCGTCCTGATGGACGATCTGGATCTGTCCTCAATGGAGATCCTGACCATTGTGGCAGACCTCGAGGAGACCTTCGGCCTGCGCATCCCTGAAAAGGAGCTGCGCAACTTTGTGACCATAGGGGATCTGGTGGATTATCTGGCGGCAAACGCGGGGTAACAGTTCATGAATGAGTCGCAGCGCTCGACGGAGTACATCTTTCAGGGAACGATGTATTTCTTCCGTCGGGAGAAGATCCTGTGCCGGTACCAGTTTGCGCTGCAGGACGCGGTGGAACCCGCTCTTTTGCAGCGCGCACTGGAGGCGGCGCTTTCAGCCGCACCGTACTATCGGGTACAGCTGGTGCAGGAAAAGCGGAGCTTTTTTCTGGAGCCGAACCCGAACCCCTGCCTTGTGTATCAGGGCAGTGCACAGCGCGATATCCCGGAGGAAACGAACGGCTATCTTTTCAGCGTGAGCTGTGAGGGGGACACCGTCTATTTTGACTGGTATCATTTCCTCATGGACGGCCACGGGGTGTCGCCCTTCCTCACCCGCATTCTGGAACAGTACTGCAACCTGCGCTATGGCACGGCGTTTGCAAACACGCCCATCCTGTGCAGCCCGGCCTATGACATCGAGGCCATGATGGAAAAATACCCATCCCCTACAGCCACCGAGAGCACGATGCAGAGGGATGTGGTGCAGACATGGGAGGGCAGGATGCGCCGCACCCGGGTGCGGCTGACCAAGCAGAGCCTTGTGGACCGGGCAGTGGAGAACGGCGTCAAGCCCTTTACAGCGCTGGCCGGTCTGCTGAGCCTTGCGCTGCGCAGCTATCTGGGCAAAGACGAGATCCAGTATTCCTACTCGACAGATACCCGCAGGGAAGCGGGCGTGCCGGATGCCCTTTACAACTGCGTGTGCTCCTTCCAGAGCGGCGTGAAGCTGAACGATGACACCCGCCTTGCGGACATCGTGCCGGAGATGGATGCCGAGGTGCTCCGCACCCTGCAGCCGGAGGCAAAGCTGCGCCAGATGACCCAGCAAATGAGCTGGGTGTACAAGGTGGACCAGCAGAAAGCACCCCTGCGCATCAAGCAGAGGGTGTTCCAGATGGGTGAGTACATCAGCGGTGTCCCGGCGGATTTCTGGCTCAGCTATCTGGGCAATCCGCTGCTGCCGGCTACGCCGGAGCTTGAGCAGTACACCAAAGACTTCAACGTCTGGGTCCCGCCGGATGGCGGCTCCATGGGTGTGGAAGCCTCCAGCCTGAATGGCACCATCACCCTGTGCATCGAGAACAAGGCCGAAATGCCAGGCCTTGCCGGGATGATCCGCACCGCCTTTGAAAAAGAGGACATCACGGTGCTGGAAGCCGTGGATCTGGATACATAAGTGCAGAACATAAAAAGCACTCTTTCCGGGCAGGAAAGGGTGCTTTTTTGCGTCTTATTCGGTCCGTGCAGGCCGTGTGGTCACTTCGCCGCAGCGCAGAGCCTCCTGCCGGCCGTTCTCCCGCTGAATGACCAGACGCCCTTCCTCGTCGATGGCAAGGGCCTTTGCGGCATAGATCTCGGTTTCGGCACACACCGTCACCCAGTGGCCGGGCACAAAGCACCGGGCGCGGTACTCATCCAGACAGTCAAACGCCGGGCAGAGGGCCAGCAGCTCCCGGGCAATGGCCCCGGCCAGTGCGGCCCGGCTCACCGGGGCAGGCCCGCCGGGGTACAGGCTCCCGGCTCTGCGGGCCAGCTCCTCCGGCCAGTCGGCGGCGGTGGAAGTAAGGTTCAGCCCGATGCCGACCACCAGCCATTCCAGCTGTCCGTTCTCGAGGTCGGTCCCCGCTTCGGTCAGGATGCCGCAGACCTTTCTGCCCTGATAGTACAGGTCGTTGACCCACTTGACGGCAAGCTCCAGCCCGCAGAGCTTTTTCACGGCACGGCAGACCGCCACCGCGGCGCTGATGGTAGCGGTCTGGGCGTTGGCGGCGGGCATTTCCGGGCGCAGCAGCACCGAGCAGTAAACGCCCTTGCCTGCCGGGCTTTCAAATCTCCGGCCCAGCCTGCCGCGTCCGGCGCTCTGGTGGGCGGTGAGCACCAGCGTGCCATGGGGTGCACCATCCAGCGCCAGCAGCTTTGCCGTGCGGTTGGAGCTTTCCAGCGTGTCATATAAATAGATGGGTGCAGGGTAGTCCCCGATGGCTTCGGTGCAGAACGGGTCGCCGCCTGCCAGCCGGTAGCCCCGGCGGGGCGCAGCTTCCAGCGCGTACCCTTGGGCCGTGAGGGCCGCAGCGGCCTTGTGCACGGCAGCGCGGCTCACGCCGAGGGTCTCGGCCAGCTGCTGGCCGGAAACGTAGCTGCCCCCGGCAGCGGAAAGTGCCTGCAAAAGTGCCTGACGGGTACTGACAGCCATGGCCGAATGCCTCCTTTTGTGCTATACTACTTCTATTGTATCATAAAAATAAAAGTTTTTGCAGGATTTTGAATGGCTGTTTCGTATGAATGTGCAGAAGGGCAGCGCAGGGGCTGCACTTCGTCGGACCGGGACGAAACCGAAAGGAGGTGGACAGGCCGTTGACGACCTTGGAATTCAGCGCGATGGTGCAGAAATACCAGTCGCTCGTGTATACGGTCTGCCACCAGCTGGTGCCGGATGCCGGCGATGCGCAGGACCTGACGCAGGAGACCTTTCTGGCGGCATGGCGGGCCATTGACCGCTGCCCGTCTGGGTTTGAAAAACAGTGGCTGGCACGCATCGCTGCCAACAAGGCAAAGGACTATCTGCGCAGCGCATGGGTGCGCAGGGTGAACATTCCCGGCGACGATGTGCTGGCGCTGGAAGGTGCGCCGCCCGGCACCCAGCCGGAACAGCAGGTGCTGGATGCGCTGGGAGAGGAAGAGCTCACCGCCATGATCCTGGACCTGCGGGAGCCCTACAGAACGCCTTGCCGTCTGGTGCTGCTGGAACAGCACACCATGGCCGAGGCGGCACAGCTGTGCGGCCGCCCGCCCAAGACGGTGGAAGCACAGATCTACCGGGCAAAAAAGATGCTGGCACAGCAGATACTACAGCGTGAAAGCGATGGAAAGGAGTGCGTACATGGAACTGTTTGACAGAAACGGCTGCCTGACCGACGAAGGCCTACAGGCCCTGCAGGCAGGCGGACTGGATGAGCTGGGCCGGCTGGAAACAGCCGAACACCTTGCCTACTGTGATAAATGCATGGATCGCTACACGGCCTTGCTGACGGCAGATGCGCTGGAAACGCCGCTCCACTCCGCGCACAAGGCGGTGATGGCCGCCATCTGGGTGCGGCTGATGCAGAACACATGGGGCCGTGCCGCAGTGGCCGGTGTGGCGGCGGTGCTGGCCTTTACCATGTGGCGCTCCGGCACCATAGACCAGCTGCTGAATTTCCGGCAGGAGCTGCACACATGGACACCGGAGACCAGCCAGAGTCAGACTGAAGAAGCCTTGCAGCTGGGCAAGCCGGTGGAAGATGACCGCCCGTCCGCCCAGCCGGAAATACTGGGAAAGCCAATGAACGATGACGAGCCGAAGCAGCAGGCTTCGCTGGCAAAAGCACTCAATGACCTGCTGTTCGGAGCCGGCGGCCCTGCAGCAGAAAAATACAAAAATTCGCCACTTGCAGATCAAACGAAATAAGGAGATCGATTATGATGAAAAACGGAATCCTGACCTTCCTCTTCGCCTTTTGCCCGGGCGCAGGCCAGATGTATCAGGGCTACATGAAGCGCGGCCTTTCGCTCATTACGATGTTCTGCGTGGCCTTTGGTGCGGGCACTCTGCTGGAAGTTTTGTATGTAGCCATGCCCATTGTGTGGATGTACAGCTTCTTTGACACCTTCAATCTCCGGGCGCAGATCGGCGCAGGCACCGCCCCGCAGGACGATTATCTGGTGCACATCAACTGGCACGACCAGCGCATGGAACAGTTCATGCTGGACAGCCACAAGCTGCTGGGTTGGGGCCTGATCGCGCTGGGCGCGCTGGTGGCCTACCAGAACATCCTTATGAACACGCTGGGGGATATCGTGTGGCGCTGGGGCCAGAGCAGCCCTTTCTTCCGCGCACTTTACCTGATGATGGATCAGCTGCCGGAGGTGGTGGTCTGCGTGGCCCTGATCATCTGCGGTGCGTGGCTGGTGCGCGGCCCCAAAGGCAGAAAGCAGAAGCCGCAGAACGATGCCGAAGATGAAGATTTTACCGAGTATACCGCACAGGATGCGCAGGCAGAGCCGGAAGCAAGGGGCTTTGCCATGCCCAAGCTCTCGGCTCTGCTGGGCAAGCCCGTGACCCCGGACGATGAGACGGAGGATGCCGACGATGGACGAGACGAGAAATGATGCGCCGCTGACCGGTGAAGCACCGCAGCCTGCAAAACCGCAGCCGCTGCGCCGGGTGGGCAGCTTTACGCTGGGCGTATGCCTGATCGCAGCGGGCATCTTCTTTCTGCTTGCCTATTTTGTGCCGGGCTTTGACTGGAAGCTGACGCTCAAGATCGCCCCAGCGGCAGGGCTGATCCTGCTGGGCGGCGAGGTGCTCTTTTTTGCCGCCTGCCCGGGCCGCTGGAAATACGATTTCTGGTCGGTGCTGATCTGCCTTGTGCTCATGGCCGGGTGCTTTGGCCTTTCGCTGCTGCCGGTGGTGTGGGAGGAGATCGGCCCGGAGCGGGATCAGGCAAGCATGAAGCTCAGCCAGCAGTACACCGCCGATGCCTATGCGCAGATCCGGAAATCTGACCCGGATGCCCCGGTAAAGGACCTCAGCGGGAACGTGTATCTCTATACCGGAGCGGTGAAAACGCTGGAGGACATAGATGGCGGCAGCGGCTATGTGACCCTCGATGTGGAGCTGTTTGGCGGCTATGACAGCGTACAGGCCTTTGCGCAGGACTGCCGCAGCGTGACCGATGCCGTGCAGCAATGCAGCGCACAGCCGAATGAGCTGCGCATTACATGGTCGCCGGACAACGACCCGGAAGAGAGCCTTGGCACGGGAACACTGCAGCAGGTGGAGCAGTACACGCTGGAGCTGGTGGGCATTGCGCAGCTGGACTGGACGGCTGACCAGATGGCAAAGCAGACCGAGGTGCAGTACCTGCTGGACGAAGAAAACGAAGAAACGGCAGAGTCCGAAGCTTTTTCCGAGGAAAGCGCGGAGCTGAGTGAGTGAAACAAAAAATGCTTCCGTGCAGCGCACGGAAGCATTTTTTTGTACGTTTATACGGTCGATCTTACAGCTTTTTGCCGGTGAGCAGCTCGTAAGCTTCCAGATACTTGGCAATGGTCTTGTCGATCACGTCCTGCGGCAGGTCGTAGTTGCTGTCGGGGTTGGCCTTGAGCCAGTCGCGAACGAACTGCTTATCAAAAGAGGGCTGGCTGTGGCCCGGCTCGTAGCCCTCCAGCGGCCAGAAGCGGGAGGAATCCGGGGTGAGC
>ERZ773242.2130-NODE-2130-length-17186-cov-5.830833_pt1 | contig 17186 bp, 14 predicted proteins | sample MGYA00511077_ERZ773242 | MGnify/ENA primary metagenome ERZ773242 (study PRJEB29015, sample SAMEA2737754) | human gut metagenome | biome: human gut; feature: human-associated habitat; material: faeces | place: China | collected 2012 ... | reverse complement strand
CGCGGAACACCCTCGTGCCGTCCGCGCCGAACTCTGCTTCATAAGCATTGATGGCGGCTTCTGCTTCATGGTCGATAGAGCGCAGCGTGTAAATGTGGCGCTCACCTCTAAAGTCTGGCGCTTCGGCAATCGTCACATCATACTTATCGCGCAATTTCTCTACATACATCTCTAAATTGTGCGCCGGAACACCGCACATCTCCACACGGCCAGCGCCGGGTATCGCTCTTGTGGTGAGGTTGAGGGCAAGCAGCTCCGCCGCCTGTTTTGCGTCCTCGCCGTACATCTCGAAGAAATCGCCCACCTGAAACAGCACGATGTCGTCCGGGTGGGCTTCTTTGATGGAATTGTATTCGTTTTGCGCCGTGCGTTCTGTTTCCTTTTCCTGTTGAAGCTGCGCGTACCGCTCCTTTTCCCGTGGGGAGAGGAAGCGGTCCTTCTGAATGAGGCTGTCAATCCTTGCTGCCACCTTTGTCCAGCTCAGCTCCACATTGGCACAGCCTGCCTTTTTCAGCGTAATGCCTTTTGCACTATGATCTTCATAGCTGCCGCTTGCTCCGGATACAGCATGGGTATGACCTCCTGTGCCATACTCATCTTTGAGGAAAGCTGCCTTTTCCTTGCCGGTGTGGTCGGCGGTGAAGTATTCGTAGATTCTGCCCTTGCCGCCCTCCACGCCGCTGCCGCGATCCAGCGCGTGGTCGATCTCGTCCTCCGTGATGAAGCGTCCCAGCTCCGGCACTGCGGCCATTTCGGAGGAATATTCTCTGCGTGGCAAGGACATATCCCGCAGGCTCTGCCAGATGTTCTCCAGCTTGTGGTAATGGAAGCGCAGCAGGCTTCTGTCCTGTTCATGGGCGGCGTAAAACTGCGCGAACTCGCCGGAGAGCGTGTCGCGGAAATCTGTGTTTGTCAGTTGCTCCGCCAGCCGCGCCGTTTCATCAGGGAAGCCGCCGCCCCGCAGAGCATCCATGCAGGAGAGATAGCCCTGTTCCCGCGCCTCGTCGCTGAGATCGTGTTTCAGATACCAGAGGGCTTGGGCAAGCTGCATCCGCTCATGCTGCCCTGCCTCGGCAAGCTCCACATTGGAGGCATACGCGCCGCTGTCCATAAGCTGGGAAATGTGCGCGGCGGCATCCTGCCATGCGATTACCTGCGCGCTGCGCACATACTCCGCGCTCCTGCCGGGGGCGATGTGGATGCCGTCTACGGCGTACCACGCGGAAAGCTCGCCCTCCGGCGTCTTAAAGCCGTTGCCGCCGTGGAAGGTGTTTTGCAGCAGCGCGGCAATGTCCTCCGTGGACTTCTGCTTCTGGAACGCGGCGGCAATGACCATGCGGGTATCGTCCGAATTGCCGCCCAGCCGCAGCACATGGTCAAGCTGCGCCTGAGAAACGGAAAAAGCGAAGGGCGTCTGTGCGCTCTCCGCTTCTTCAATGGATACAATTTGTTCCGCTTCGGTGGGGAAAAAGGATAGCTGACCGCCCCGTGTGGGGTGTTCTGTTATGCGTAGATCAGCTCCGCGAGAATCACTTCCTCCGCCTGCGCCTTGCAGGTGTTCATCAGGCCCACCCATTTCATTGGGTCGCTGGCTTTCAGCGCTTCCGTCGCTCCGGCCTCCGAAGCCAGCTTCGGCATCATCTGCTCTAAGCGGCTCTGCGCCGCCTGCTCGATCTCCAGCAGGTGCGGGAACAGGGCTTCCTCCAAGATCATCTGGTTCCAGAGGATGGGCCGATGCTCCTTCAGGTACTTCTGGCGCATCCGCCCGTACTTGCCGAGGGGCTGCTCCGGCACCTCGATCTTCAGGTCGGGGATCATGTAATCTCCGTTCATCGTGTAAGTCAGGTTGTTCTCCATGCTCTGCCGTCCTTTCCGCGCTGTGTTCGCGCTCATAATTTCGTATGGTGACTTCGATCTGACGCAAAACCTGTTCGTTGATCTCGCTGACCGCCGTGCCGAGGGCTGCCACCGTGCGCGGGGTGTTGAAATCAAAGATGCTGAAAAAATCCTCGTGCTCAAAGTGATCCTCCGGCTGCATCCCGCAGCGGGACATGAGGGAGTAGGTGATGCTGACCGCCGCGGCGTTTTTGAACGCCACCTCGATGTTGTAATCATCATACTCCTCCAGATAGGAATCCGCAACGATGCCGAGGATGTCGCGGGAATGGTCGCGCCAGTATTCCGCAGCAAGCTGAGAAGCGACGCTCTCGAACTGCTCCGCAAGGCCGTTTTTGCCGGAAACGCCGTAATTACGCTCCAGCATGGCGCTCACGCTGTCGGTATGCGCGTCTTTCAGCTCCCACAAGTTGACGCGGCGGGCGTTTTCCTTGCCGCCGGTGTCGGAAACGTCAAAGACGTATTTGAGCCTTGGCTTGTAGCCGGAAGCGTCAATGAGGGCGATGCCCGTGCTGCCGCGCCGGACATAGCGCCCCATTTTCTCGTTCCAGAAGTCGTACTCCGCGCAGGCGGTGGCCTCCGGGCGCTGCATATAGATCATGAGCTGCTCGTTGTAGGGGTATTTATACAGCCTTGCGGCGGTGGTCAGGAACGCCGTCCACGCCAGATGGCTGCCGGTGATCTGCCGAGCGGTGCGCTCCGCCTGCTCCGCGTAGGCTTGCAGTTTGTTGGGCATAAGCTAAATCCTCCTCTCATGGTTTTCTGGTGAAGCCGTTTCTTTTCGCCGCCTCGCTCGCCGCCTGTTTCCGTTTCTTGCTGTATGGTGCGGTCAGGCGGAAGGACAAGCGCCCCTTGCGGATGGTGAACTCCATACAGCCCGTGTCGGGGTCTGCGTCCAGTTGGCGGCACTCTGCGGGGTGCTGCGCGGCGTAGGCGGCAAGGCGGTTTCTAAGGTCAGTATTGTGGGTGCGGATATGGATAAGGGGTTCTTTTTCGTCAAAGGTGATTTCCGTGGTTTTCTGCGCTTTTGTCAGTCCTGTTCTCATAAATGGCCTTTCTGCGCCTCCTGCGCGAAGCAGGCGCGATTTTGGGGTATTTTCTCCGGCTCATGACTTGGGAAAAATGGCGATTTTCAAACAGAAACGCGCCGGATGATACATTCCTCATCCGGCGCGCTCCCAGCGGCGAATCTGCGATTTTTCCGGCTCTTGACCGTAAAACAGTCAGCTTTGCTCAGAGGTCAAAATCCGGCGTCAGGTCAAGGGCGGCGTACTCCGCGTCGGTAATGTCGCGCAGCTTTGCGAGGGCGCTGTCCGTCAGCTCCCGCAGCTCGGCCTCCTCCGCGTCCAGATACCCCCGCATTTCTGTGAGGTCCGCGATCAGGCCCTCGCGGGTGCCGTCTGCGTTGTAGATGCTCATGAGGTTGATTTCTTCATGGGTAAATGGGTTGTTTTTCATATCAAAGCTCTCTTTCCGCGCTCCGTTTGGGCGCTGTTTTGTTTTTCGTCTGCTCCGGCGTCCTTTCCCTGAGCTTTTCCAGCACGGAGGGCTTCTTCTGTTCGCGGTGGGAGGCCGCAGCCAGCTCCGTCAGGGAGATGGAAAAGCCCGCCTTGACCTGCGCCTCCAGCTCTGCTACGGTGGGCTGCTTGGGGCCGTTGTTGATGATGCCGTCGATCATGCCGTAGTCGTCCTCCAGCAGCATCTCAGCGTTTTTGAGGTAATTCTCCGGCTTGAGGAAATTGGGAAGCTCCCGGAAGCCGATGCTGTCAACGTAATGACAGGATACTACGCCGTTTTGCTTCAAGGCAACGATGTCGCTGACCGACAGGCTGTGTCCCTTAAAATCCGCAGGATGATCCACGTTGAACCGCTGATAAATCATATCCAGATTGGTTCTGGCATTCCCATAATCCATAAATCCCCCGGTGTAGATCGCGTCGTAGCCGCCGCGCTCCGGCGTGACGCCCTTGCTCTGCAAGTAGTCATAGTTCATGAAGCGGTAAGCGTCCAATTCACCGCCGCGCCGGATCTGGTAAATGAGGAAAGCGTCCTGCGGGTTTTCCAGAAACAGCTTTTCCGTGTCTGCCTGTTCGCTCAGCGTCACAAGCCCGCGCACCGCGTCCCATTCCTCGCGCTCCACGCCGAACACGCCGGTGTGGGAGGAAATATCCTCTGCGTCCAGCGCCATGGCCTCGGTGTTGTCGCCGTAGAGCAAAAATACGGGAACGTCCTGCATGAACAGCTCCATGGCGCGCTCCTTGGTCAGCGGCAGCATGGCGTTGCCGTCCGTGTAGCCGTACTGATACATTTCCGAAAAGCCGATGCTGGTATCCGGCATGGGATAGCCCTGCTCCAGCTCCGGCAGGGGCGGCAGCTCATCCTCAACATTCGGCGTTTCTGTTTCAATCTCCGGCTGCGGTTTCTCCTTTGCCCGCCATTCCTGACGGAACAGACCGTTGAAGCGTTCCAGCAGCCCATGGGAGCCGTCGTCGATGCCGATCTCGTCTGCCAGCTTGACGAAATCCTCCAGCTCCTTCCGCAGCTCTGCGTCCTCACCGGCAAGCAGCCTGTCCGCCACCGCCTCCGCCGTTGGTCTGTCCGCGCTGTCGGGAACGTTCAGATCCCGGCGCAGGAACGCCGCGTAGTCGGCGGCAAAGGCCAGCGCGTCCTCGCGGGTGGGCGGGATGGTGACAAGCTCATATTCCGTGTCCTTGGGCAGCTCGACGCCGCGCTCCCGGCAGATTTCCGCAAAGTGCTTCTCCACATCCGTGATGATGCCGTTTGCGGTCTTGCTGATGGTGTCCAGACTGGCGCGGAACTCCGGCAGCTCGGCGTTTTTTGACCATGTTGCCACATAGCCGAAGCTGTTCGCGCCGGTTTCAATGCCGAAGTAGGCACAGACCATGAAGGAGATGCTTTCGGCCTCCACTTCTTCTGTATTGCGGCTCTTATGCCTGCGCTCCGCCGCCTGCTGCAAGCCGTAGTTGTGGAGCTTGGCGTGGGCGATCTCATGGACGGCGGCGGATACCGTCTGCACCTCGCTCATGCCCTCCCGCAGCGTGATGCTCTGGGATTTGGGGCTGAAATAGCCGTCCATCTCTGCGGACAGCGGCTTGAACTCCACCGGCACGGGAGAGGAACGGCGCAGCGCCTCCATGAACGCCTCATAATTTTCCACGCTGCCGGTCAGGTTGGCGACGGGGCTGGCAACACGCTCCGGCAGGGGTTTTCCGTCCGTTTGGGCGTAGTCGAACACCTTCACCGGGCGGAACATGGGGATTTCAATTTCCTTTTCCTCGGTGACGATTTTGCCGTCCGCGTCCAAAATAGGCAGTCTGGTGTCCGGGTCGAGCTTTTCCTGCTCGATTTTCTTCTTATACGGCGTGGGCGCGATGATGGTGATGCCTTTCTCGCCCCGCAGCACATGGCGGGAGAACTTGTCCCGCCAGCGGTTGTAGCCCGCCACAAAGGTGGCGTCCGGGCGCTGCAAGTGGATGAGCGCCTGGTTGTTGAGGGAATAGTTGTGAAACCGGCTCATGGTGCGCAGGTAATTGCGGTACTTTTCCATATCGCCGGATTCAAAGATGTCGCGGATACCCGCCTCGATGCGGTCGGTGATCTCCTTGAGCTGTTCTCTGTTTTTACCGGGCTTCTCTGGCATTTTTGCCTCCTTTCATCAGGTCGATACGCAGGAGCTGAAGCCCCCGCGAAAGATATTCCCGTAAATCCGTTTTTCCGCAGAGATAGCGGATGTCGCCTGCCTTGTCCTGCTCACGCAGCGTCCACAGGTCCGCCGCCCACCGGACAAAAACCGCGTCCGGCGCGTTGAAGGGCTTTTTGCGGCGAAGATAGAGGCTGTGCCGCCCCAGCACCATGATCGTGCAGACGGTATTGACCACATCGAGAGAACATTCGTTGAGAACGGCGATCCTCCGTTCATACGAGGCCGCTTCCAGCAGCTCGCGCAGCGCAGGCTTGGCGTTTTCAATCAATGCCGGATAATCCGCTCTTGTCGGATACGGAGATTTTCGTGTCATAGGCACTTCCTTTCATTTCATGGGCTGTTTACCCCTAAAATGGCAGCGCCCGCGCAGGGGTAGGCTTTCCTGTGCGGGCGCTCGGTTCTTATTCATTTTCGGAGTATATACTCCTTGCGGGCGGCGTATATCCGGCGTTTTTGGCGCGTTCGCTGGCGGCCCTGCGCCGCTCGTCGCTGAACGGCTCCCTGACGCTGACGCAGCTTTTCGGCACGGCGTAGCTGACCGCTCCGGCATGGACGGCCTTATCCGGGTACACCTTGTCCGGGTATTTCTCAGCAAGGCGCTTGAGCTTGCGCTTCAGCTTGGGGTCGTGGGTGTAGATGCTGGCGGTGGATTCTTCCTCGTTGTAGAGGATGATACTTTCCTGCTCCAGCTTGGAGAGCTTCATGTCCTCGCCCCCTTGTCAAATTCCAAACGGAAGCGGACGCTCTCGCCGGTATCCGCCAGCACCACCGCCGCGTCATAGGTGCCGCCGGTTTTTTCGGAATAAAGGCCGGTGAGCTTCACCCTCCCGTCTGCCAGCAGCGCGGCGGCGATCTTTCTGGTCAGAGCGACGTGCTTTGCGGCAAAGAACCTGTTGTCCCGCCACAGCCCGAAGCGGCAGTCGTTTTTCTCGCAGAAGAAGCCCTTTTTGCTCTCGGTCACGTCGCTGCCGCAGCGGGGGCATTTGCCGATGACCTCACGGCCGGAGGGGAACAGCACCTCCGCGCCGGAGATGACCTTGTAGGTTTTTACCAGCTCCGTGAGCATATCCGCAATGCCGGTCATGAACTCATCCGGGGAAAGCTCGCCGCGCTCCACCTGCTGCAAGCGGTATTCCCATTCGGCGGTGAGAAGCGGGGACTGGAGCTGCTCCGGCAGCACGGTGATGAGGGAAACGCCGGTATGGGCAGGCACAAGGCTGACGGCCTTCTTTGCCCTTTTGCGCTCCACAAAGCCCGTGGATACCAGCTTTTCGATGATGGCGGCGCGGGTGGCGGGCGTTCCCAAGCCCTTTCGCTCGGCGTCCTCCGGTGTATCGTCCTTGCCCGCGTTCTCCATAGCGGACAGAAGGGTATCTTCGGTGAAGTGCCTGGGCGGCGTGGTCTTGCCCTCCTTTACGGCGGCTTCGGTGCAATCCAATACCTGCCCCTCCGACAGCTCCGGCAGCGCGGCGTCCCGCTTTTCCTGCGCGAGATACCGCTTCCAGCCGGTATCAAGGACGGTTTTGCCTTTGGCGGTGAACTCGGTGCCGCCGCACTCCAGCGTAACGGCGGTTTCCGCATAGCGGTGTGCATCGCTGACCGCACGGAGAAGTTGACCTGCCACAAGTCGCAAAAGCTCGCGCTCCCCCAGCGGCAGGACGGAGGTATCCGCCTTGCCCGCGCTGGCGGTGGGGAGAATGGCATGGTGGTCGCTGACCTTGCGGCTGTCGCAGACCTGCCTTGCGTTCACACGCCCCGGCGCGGTGGTTTCACAGATGGCGGCAGCAACGGACACAAGCTCCGGCACAGAGGGTTCCAGATCGTCTGTGAGGAAGCGGCTGTCCGTGCGGGGATAGGTGCAGAGCTTCTTTTCATAGAGCGCCTGCAAGTAGTCAAGCGTCTGCTGGGCGGTATAGCCGAGGCTGCGGTTGGCCTCCCGCTGGAGCGCGGTCAGGTCGTAGAGCTGCGGCGCTTTCTCCGTTTTTTCCGTGCGCTGCACCGCCTTGACCGTGACCGGCTGACCGGCGCAGGCGGCGGCAAGGGCGTCCGCCTCCGCTTTTTCTTTGAACTTCTCGGACACGGCGGCAAAATCGCCGCAGCGAAGATTTACCGTGTAAAAGGCTTCCGGGCGGAACGCCCCGATCTCCGCCTCCCGCTGGACGATGAGCGCCAGCGTGGGCGTCATAACGCGCCCCACGTTCAGGGTGCGGTGATAGAGGACGGAAAACAGGCGTGTGGCGTTGATGCCCACCAGCCAGTCCGCGCGGGCGCGGCAGAGGGCGGACTGATGCAGCCCGTCATATTCCCGTCCCGGACGAAGGTCCGCAAAGCCCTTTCGGATGGCCTCGTCCTCCATGGAGGAGATCCAAAGCCGCTTCATGGTTTTCGTGCAGCCCGCCATGTAGTAGACGGTGCGGAAGATCAGCTCCCCCTCGCGCCCCGCGTCGCAGGCGTTGATGACCTCGGTCACGTCCTCCCGGCGCATGAGGTCCCGCAGCAGCTCGAACTGTTTGGCTTTGTCCGCTTTCAGCGTGAAGCGCCAGCCTGCGGGCAGGATGGGCAGATCGTCATAGCGCCACTTGGCGTACTTTTCATCGTACACATCCGCGCCCGCCAGCTCCGCCAGATGCCCGAAGCACCAGCTTACAAGGTAGCCGTTTCCCGAAAGATAGCCGTCGTTGCGTTTGGTCGCGCCCAGCACGGCGGCGATGGACTGGGCGACGGAGGGCTTTTCCGCGATCACTAATTTATGTTGCGTCATATTCTTTTTTCTCCTTTTCTGCATAGCAAAAAGCAGCCCCGAAGGACTGCTTTTCGTGTCTGTTTTTCTAATCGTATATGAGTCAGGGCCGTTCAAGGCACCGCTTCCGGTATCGCTCGGCAGCCTCGGCAAAGGCTTTGCGCTCGGCGTCGGTTGGGTCCCGTGTTCCATCCAAAAGGCGGCACTGTTCATAGCTTTCCACCGCGCCGATCAGCCTGTCCAACAGCGCCTCCGGCGTGAGGCAAATCTCAGCGGTGTCCCAATTTTCACGCCTGTCATCCCATGTGAGGTAGGTATAGCCGTGCCGGGTCAGCACCACCTCCACGCCGGTATCTTCTGTAAGGTGCTCCCTGAATGCCTCCAGCACCCGTTCAAAGCTCAGCATCCGTATCACATCCTTTTCCGCTGCATTTGATCTTTCATGGGTACATTGTAGCATTGGCGGGAGAAGGCGGCAAGGGTCGGGGTCCTAACGCTCCGGCGCTTTTGCCCGCAGTTTCTCCCGCAGGTCGGTGTCACGGTAGCAGGGACGGAGGCAGACGGTGCCGTAGCGGGAACAGCCGCAGCAGAAATGCCCCTCCGGGGCAGGGGTGCGCGGCGTTTCCTCTTTTCCCGGATAGGGGCGCTGCATCATCAGCCGCTCCAGCGGGTTTTTGGTGAAAAGGGTCATGCATCTGCGACCTCCGTTTCCTCCGGCTCGTCCGCATCGTCCTCGTTTTCATATTCCTCGTCCTCATCATCGCCGTAGTCGTAATCGTCCAAGTCCACAGGTCCCTTTGTGTCGGGCTTCTTCTTACGGAGCTTGAACCAATACAGCGCGCCGCCGCCCGCCATCAGGAGCAGCAGCACAATCACAACAAGACCGCTGCCGGACTTCTTTTCGCCGCCGTCCTTGTCGGGGCTGTCGGTCGTGTCCGGCATCGGGTCAGGTTCCGGCGTCTTTTCCGTGACCTTTTCCTTGCCCATGCACTCCGTCATGTTGTTCTTGCAGACTGCGCAGGCGGTGTTGACCGCACCTGCCTCGCACTTGTCCTTGCAGGAGCAGACGGGGGCAGAATCCTCCCTGTCAATAAGCGCCAGCAAATCGCTTTCGTCCACAAGGTTCAAAAAGTAGGTTTCATACTGATCTCCGTCCTCGTCCAGCGGCTTATCGTAGTCGATCACCAGATAGAGGGTATGGCCGTTGCGGGTTTCTACCGCGATGAACTGCTTGTTGGTGTGCTTGTCGTAAAGCAGGTCGCGGGTAACGGCGCTGCCGTTTTGGGAAAAGCCCGTCCCTTTCTCAATGGCGACAGGCGCGGCGGTACCGGCGGGCTCCTGTGCTTTCGCCGGCTCGGCGGCGGCGGGCGTCTGTTCCGCAGCGGGCTTTCCCGTGCTGCCGGAGGTGCTGGAGGGCTTTCCTGCACCGGTATTGCTGCCGTTGCTGCCGGTATTGCCGCTGCTGCCGGTGTTGCCGGAGGGCTGCTTCCTGCAATCGCAGTCTGCGGGACAATGGGTGCTGTGCTGCTCCGGTGTGGGGCTGGGCGCAGGCGTTTCCTTTTCATAGAAGGGGTTGGCGATCACCAGATAGCCCGTGCGGTTGCCCGCGTTGTCCACGCCCATGATGTAGAAGTGGGAATCCCGCGTGTTTTTGTCAATGCGGACGCTGAACTCGCCGTTTTGCAGGGTGGTATAAAGCTCATCGTTCACATAGACCCCGGCTATACCGGAGAGGGTGTCGGCGGCCTCCACGCGCAGCAGCGTACCGCTGACGCCTGCGCGAAGGACCGGCGCTTCAAGGTCTATGCAGCGCAGCTCCAGCGTCAGCGTATGCTCCGTGCCGTAGGGGTCGGTGACAAAGAAAAACACGATACCGTTGTCCGGCACCGTGTAGCGGGCGAGGCCGTCGTGGACAAGCTGCTCCGTCAGGTCTGTTCTTTCGGCGGTTTCACGCAGCGCCGCCTCTACCTTCTGCCAGCCCGCGTTGTTTTTGTCCCTGATGCGGACCGTGACTGTCACCGGCGCGTTGTGCCAGCCTGCCGGAATATCTGCCTCCAGCTCATATTCCGCCTCCGGCTGCGGCGTTTCCGTCGTTTCAGGCGGTGCGGGAGCCGGTTCCTGTGTGTCCGGCCCTTGCTCTGCCGGAGGGGGCTCCGGCGTTTCTTCGGGCGTGACGGGAAACTCGGCCTCCATGATCTCCGGCGTGCTTTCCGGCGCGCCGCCTGCCGGGGCGTCCTCCATATCCGTCGCCATGGCCATGCCGGACATGGTGAAAAACATCAGGGCAAGGCAAAGGACGGCGGCAACTCCGCGCAGCAGCCGGTTGTTATTCTTCTTCATGCACATAGTCCCTATCCTCCTTAGTATTGGGTGTGATAAAGGGCGCGCCGCCCCTTTTGAGCTGTGTGAGGAACTGTGCCAGCTCCTCCATGCTCATGCCGGTGGCGCGGGCAAGGCCGATGATGTCGGTATTCTCCAGCTCGACGATGCTCTCGTCAAGCTCCCGGTTGCGGGAGCGGAGGGCAGCGATCTTTTCATCGTTTTTCGCCCGTTCAGCCTTGAGCTTTGTAATCTTAGGGTTCATTTTTTGCTCCTTTCAGTGAGATCAGGGCGCAGGTACGCGCCCGTAAGCAAGGAAATGGGATTGCCAATAGCTTGAATTGAGGCTTGCGTACTGGATGGGGTCGCCGCAGTGAAGCATCATATTGTTGCCGACGTAAATGCCCACATGGGATGCGCCCGCCGTGTCGTAGGTGCCTTGGAAGAACACCAGATCACCCGGTCGGACATTGGCGGCGGACACCCGCGTACAGATGCCCAGCAGCCCGGACGCACCCAGCCTGCCGAAGCTCCAGCCCACGCCGCAGTTGTTGTAGACATAGCTGACAAAGCCGGAGCAGTCGAAGGAGGTGGCAGGGCTGCTGCCGCCCCAGACGTAGGGGTAGCCGAGATACTTCTCCGCCTCCTTGATGATGGCGGCGAATTGCTCGTCCTCCAGCGCCTCCGGGGGTATCTCGTATTTTTCATAGTCGGCGGTGTAGTATTTCCTGATGTACTCCGAGCCGCCGAACAGGTCCGGGCGGTTGCCCAGCGTCGCCATATACATGGCGTAAAGGGAGAGCTGATCCTGCGACATGATATAGACCGGCACATGGGAGAGGTTAAAGTTTTCCAGCTTTACGGTGCAGATGTAATAGGTGTACGGCACCTGCACGGTGTATTCATAGCTGTGCAGATTGCCCTCCGCATCGGTATAGTAGCCGGTGCGCGTTTCAGAGCGGTATCTGGTTTCCGTGGTGACGGTTTCCGTTAGGATGTACTGCTTTTCAAACAGCATATCGAGTATGCCGCCTACCTCGGAAAGCGTCCACTCCTTGCCCATAAGGGCGGTGACGGCGGAGATCAGCACATAGGGGTCGTGCTCGATGTCGTCCAGCTCGAAGTGGTACTCGTCGTAGTCGTGGGTGCTTTCGTAGGTGTCGAGATACTGCTGCAATTCCGCTTCCATGGCGCAATACTGCGCCTCTGCCGCCAGCATATCCGCGTCCTCACTGGGGTAGGTGGATACGTTGATGCCGGTGGCTCCGCCCTGAATCAGCAGGGAGCAGGAGGACACGGTGCAGAGGATGAGGACGATCATTGCCGCGATGCCGCCCACGATAAGAAAGCCCTTTTTGTGACGGGCGATGAACTCGCCGGCTTTCTTTGTGTTCTCTGTGGCTTTTCGCGCCGCCTTTGCCGTGGCTTCGGAGGCTTTGACCGTATTCCCGGCGCTTTTTCCGGCTTTGGCGGCGGCGTACTCCCGCTTGATGGCCTGCTTCTGCTGCCAGCGGGAGTAGGGATTGCTGGAAAATTGCGGGTCATGGTGCTGCGCTGTTTTGTCCAGCGCACGGAGGTTGGCGCGGTCTGCCTTGGCCTCGGCCCGGTCTGCGCGGCGGTAGGGCTTCTCCTTGTGGGAGCGGTGGGCGTGCTGCGCAAGGCGCACGGCGCGCTCCGCCGCCTGCTCCACGCCGTGGGCGCTCTCCACACCCACATTGTCCTGCTCATGCTCCCGAATCTCCCGGTGGACGGCGGACAGCGCTGCCGCACCGGGCGCGTCCCGCAGGGCGTGGGTGAGCTTGGAGGGCGGTCGCTTCTTGTCCACCTCCTCAAAGGAAAGGCGCGTTGTGACCGTGCCGGTTTTCGGGTCAACGACACGCTGCTTTTTCTTCACGGTTTTCTTGGGTATCTTCGCCTCGGCCTTTTCCAGCTTCTTCATGCGCTTGTCCGCTTTTCGGATGGCCTTTTTCAGTTCCGGCGCTGCCAGCTCCTCGTCGGTAAACAGCAGCCGGGGTGAGCGCTTGCTCATGGGGTTTCACCTCCGTTCGGGGCATACGGTACGCCGAGAAAGTCCAGCACCTTACCGCAGCCCAATTTATGGATACAGAAATCGTATTGCTTGGGATGTGTCAGCGCCATGCGCTGAAAGCGGTTCGGCTCCTTTTCCAGATGAACGCCGAACATACAGAACATACAGCCGGTGCGCTTCGCGCCGGTGGTGGTCAGCCTGCCGTTTTCCTCCACGATCTCGCCGTAAACGGAGGCATACGGGATGCCGGTCATTCTGAGATATTCCAAAACATCCTGCTCCGTCCAGAAGGACATGGGCTGCGAGGTGGGGTCCCGCTTGTGATAGGCGTTGCAGCCGATTTTGAGATAGACGCTCTGGCGGCGTGCGCTCTCACAGGCCATGGTCGCAATGATCTGCTTTCTACCGGTTTCCCGGTTATATCTGTGCAGGGGACGCTCCTTCATCACGGCGCAGCAGGCGTCGGAAACGAAAAACGGCGCATCCAGCAGGATACGCCATTTCATGTATCGTTCATTGTATTTTGAGGGCGTACCGTCACGGTTTAATCCGTTCAGATGGCACAGCGCCCACGGGCTACCACGCTTTGCATAGCGAACGCGCCGTGCCACGTCCTTGGAAACGACGGGATAGCCGTATTCCGATATGACCTTGGAAAAGGGCATCTCCGGGCGCAGCCACGTTACATTGGGTACGGTTTTCACAAACTCCCGTATCTCCGGGTATTCCAGCCCCGTGTCCACAAACACGGCGGGAATGTCGGGGAACGCCCGCCGCGCAAGGTCCAGCAGAACGGTGCTGTCCTTGCCGCCCGAAAAGGAAACGGCGACCTTGCCCTTGTAATGGTGATACCATTCCAAGATTTTCGCCTGCGTCACGCGGATTTTCCGCTCCAGCGGCCATGCCTGCATGACGCTCAGATCCTGCCGGGTGTAGGCGTTCATACCGCAACACCTCCGATCCGTTTCTCTGCCAGCGTACAGTATTCCGGGTTCAGCTCAATGCCGATGTAGTGCCGTCCGAGCTGCTTTGCCACCGCCGCCGTAGTGCCGGAGCCGAGGAAGGGGTCCAGCACCACGCCTCCGGGCGGGCAGCCTGCCAGCAGGCAGGTTTCCGCCAGCTTTGGCGGGAAAGCGGCGAAATGCCCGCCCTTGTACGGCACGGTGTTGATCTGCCAGACGTCGCGCTTGTTGCGAAGCTGTGGGATATCCTCATCGGCGTACCCGTTCGGGCGGTGGTCGTTGAGGTGTTGGTGCTTCTGACCGGGAATATCCGCGGAATACTTGTTGCCTGCACCAAATCCGCGCTTCATCCGCGCAGGAGTGGAGGCCGCAACCGGCTCCGCGATGGCGGCAGCATCATAATAGTAGCGGCGGGACTTGGACAGCAGGAAAATATGCTCATAGCAGCGGCTTGGCCTGTCCTTGGTGCTTTCCGGCATGGGGTTCGCTTTCATCCAGATGATGTCCGAGCGCAGATACCAGCCGTCTGCGCGCAGCGCGAACGCCAGCAGCCACGGGATGCCGATCATGTCCTTTGCCTTGCAGCCCTCCACCTTGCCGTTGAGGGCGACCGCCTGACCGGTCCTGCCGTTGGGGTACTTGGGGTCGAGGCTATCCCCCTGATTGCCCTTTCCGGCATAGGTGTCCGCGATGTTCAGCCAGAGGGTGCCGTCCGGCGTGAGAACGCGCCTGACTTCCCGGAAAATGGAAGTCAGGCGCTCCACATACAGCGCCGGGGTTTCCTCCCGCCCGATCTGCCCATCTACGCCGTAATCCCGCAGGGCGTAGTATGGCGGCGAGGTGATGCAGCAGTTTACGGAGCTGTCCGGCAGGGTTTTCAGCACGGCCAGGGCGTCGCCGCAGTAGATGCGGTCAGCCTGCATAGTCGAACTCATCCCTTAGAAGCGTGGTAAGCCCTTCGACAGCCGTGAGGATGTCCCTGCACACGCTGGTCAGCTCAGATATGGCCGGTTCTCCGTCATACTCAAATACGTCGGCGTCCTCATTGTCCTCGTCCACCTCACGCTCTGCGGCGTATTCGCGCTCCATGCGCTCGGCATACTCGCAGCAGCGTTCGCCGGGGCAGCAGGGATTATCCGCAGGAACGTAACCGGCGTATTCCGGCTCGATCAGGTCGTTTTCGATGAGGTCGGACAGGTCCGCAAGGTCACGGGACTTGAGGTAATTGAGCGCCCTGCCCCAAGAACTGAACATCTCCTCGCAGCGCTCGTCAAAGTCGAGGGTGGATCTGCGTACAAGGTCCAGATAGCCGTCCTTCTCGGCTCCGTTTTTGATGTAGTGCATGAGGATGGTCGCCATCCACAGCAGCTCCAGCTTTTCCTCGATGTGGCGCAGATAGTCCTCGCCGTGGATCAGGTACAGATTTTCTTTTTTCATGGTGTTACGCTCCTTATTCGTTTAATCAATCAGTTGGAAGCGCCTCGCCGCAGCGGAGCAGCTCCCGGAACAGGCTCTTGCCCATGGGGGTGATGAGGGTGTACGCGCCGCTGTGACCGTTGCGGACATAATCCCTCACGCGGAACAGCCCGCGGTTGCGGGGGATGGCGTAGGGCATGAGGTTCCCCGCAGGGCTGCGGTAGAGAAAGCCGGTCTGCTGGAGAAAGCGGGCAAACCAGCGCTCCGGCACATTCAGCTCCTTTGCCGTGGTGCGAAGGTTGGTGCAGCCGTCCGCGTCCATAAAGGCGTCGTAGTAATCCGCCTTGGGCAGCAGCGTTTGGCGCTCCGCCCTGTGCCGCAGGTTCTCCGCATGGGCGGCGTAGAGGCTTTTCATCAGCGCGTCCAGTAGCTCAGGGTGCTCGGCGAACAGCTTGAGCTTCTCGTCGGTGATATACACACCGTGCTTGCGGATGGCCGGAATGACCTCATGGGTGATCCAGCGCTTGAACGCCTTTGCCTCCGGCTTGCGGGAGGTGATCACCAGCGAATACAGCCCGGGTTCGTTGATGATTGCCATGCGCTGTTTCCCGCCAAGGGTATCAATAGTACTGATACCCTTTTCATCATCATCCAGACGCTCAACCGTCATGCTCGGATTCCCCAGTTCCAGCGCTTTGCACACATCCGCCGCTACAAACCACGGCTCGCCGTTGAGGTTCAGCGTTCGCACCTTTCCAAAGGCGTCGTTTTCAAAAATCATCAGTTTGTTTTCCATCGTGCAATTCCTTTCTTGTTTTGTTATGCAGTCTGTTCCTGCGGCTTGGTGGTGAGCAGGTCGTAGATCCTGCCCTTGGGGAGCTCGTTGGTGATCGGGAGCCGTGCGCCTCCAGCCACGAGCAGGCCGTCGCCCGGCTTGATGCCGTCGTCGATGTAGCCGATCTCCTCGTCGGAGAGGTTGAGGGTTTCTGCCCAGAGGTCTCGGTCGACGGTGGACTGCTTGTGGAGCATCAGGTAGTCGGAGTTGAGGATCATCGTCGAACCGATGTCGCTTCCCAGCATGAAGCTTGCGTTCTGGGAGAGCCCGGTGGCAACGAGGCCGAACTTGCGGCCCTCTGCCCAGAAGCTCTCGAAGTAGGCGATGACGGCAGGGTGCTTGAAGAGGCTCTGCACCTCGTCGATGAACAGCCAGGTGGTCCTCTCCTCCGCGAAGTTCTGGTACATGCGGTTGCGCACCTGCTCTAGGGCGGTGAGCATGCCGAATACCTTCATGTCCGAGTTGAGGTCATGGAGGTCGATGTTCACCATCGGCGCGTCGAGGTGCACGTTGGACGTGCGGTTGAAGAACGAGAACGATCCCTTGACGTGGCGCTCGTAGCGCAGGGCGATCTCCCGCGCGACGGGCTCGGGCTGCTCAAGCAGGAGGTTGTAGAAGTCCTCGAGCACAGGGGTGCCCGCGGCTCCGGACCTGCGGTAGGCCTCCTCGACGCATCGGGCGATGATCGACCTCTCCGCCTGCGTGAGCCCCTGGTTCCCCTCGGCCATCATCGATGCGGACAGCGCCAGGAAGGCGTCCACTTTAAAGGCCTTCTGAAGCGGTTCGTTCAGAGCCGCGACATCCTTCGTGTCGAAAGGGTTCATGAACTGGCCCGAGTCGGCTGCGAGCCTGATGCTCACGCCGCCTCCCGCCTCTGCGACTGGGCGTCCCTCCCCGGTTGGGTCGATCCAGATTCCCTGAGCCCTGCCTCCGTAGAGCATGCGGACTTGCAGCCAGACGCTCTTCTGCGCGTTGGATTTGCCTGTGCCGGGGGTTCCGAAGTCGAAGCCCATGGGCGATGGCAGGGAGAGCCTATCCAGGATGGCCAGAGTGTTGGTGATCTTCGACTGTCCGAGGTAGATGCCGCCAGGCTGGTTGATCTCCAGCGATGCGAAGGGCATCTGCATGGCGATCTGGCCGCTGGTGAGGAGCCTGGTCACATCGCATTTGTTGGTGGCGAATGGGAGCACGGAGCCCCAGCCCTCCTGCTGGCGGTAGCTGAGCTTCTCGACGGTGAGCGCAGAGCCCCTGGCCGTGGAGATGAT
>ERZ773242.2126-NODE-2126-length-17209-cov-3.700653_pt1 | contig 17209 bp, 7 predicted proteins | sample MGYA00511077_ERZ773242 | MGnify/ENA primary metagenome ERZ773242 (study PRJEB29015, sample SAMEA2737754) | human gut metagenome | biome: human gut; feature: human-associated habitat; material: faeces | place: China | collected 2012 ... | reverse complement strand
TGCCGGTTATGTGCGATATTGACCATATAACAGCTTCCCTGATGCATGCAAAATTAAATAGAAAATACACATTGGCAAGCGGCGGAAAGGTTTGTGATTATTGGTTTGTCGGTGATAAGATGAAAAATCCAAAATAAAAATTAAATTTATAAAGAAGTACACCATGGGCCGGAACATTAAGTGACAATGGCTTCCGTCCTGTATCCAAGGTTTTTATATCCTTTTGTCTCCAAAGGTCACGCACAGTTTGTTTACCCGTAATATTCAGTTTATCAAAATCACGGAAAGAGATATCAGCCTTTTCCCGGTCGAAATTACAGAAACCAACCGCCTTACTGCCATCTTCTAGTTCTTTCACATAAATACGTAATTCCCCTATTGAATATACACATGTGGCTTGTTTACCCAAAGGATCCTGATTAACAGCTATCACCTCATTGTTAGTCAGCAGGCTCAGGGTAAAATCATCCATTTTCTCCAAGTCACAACCTATCAGAAGCGGTGCAGAGAATAAGCTCCAAAGACTGAAATGGAGATACTGTTCATCAGGTTTAAGCTTAGTTTGGTGAGGATTTCCCCAACCTACAATACCTAGAACCAGCATGTCCGGATCATTCCAGTTACCGGGTTTCGCCCATGCAGCTGCACGGTCCTGAGAAAGAGCGATGCCTTTTACACTTTCCCAAGTATCAGTGATATCGTTAGTCGTACGCCAGCACTGGCCTCCAACGGCATCTCCCCATCTCCAGACATCCCCCATGCCATACTGACACAGGTTATAAACAATGTCCCTGGGCTGCTGACGCAAATAATCCCCCATAATCTTAAATGGCTTTCTACCGGCAATTGAATCCCCTCCCCCTTGAAACGCCAAGGAAGACACGCTGTAAGGATCCTTATCCAAATCACGGTCAAGTACTCCCCCGTAACTGCACCAGTCATATTTCAAATAATCAAGCCCCCATTCACCATACATATCGGCATCTTGCTTTTCATAACCATAACTGCCTACGCAACCTCCGCAAGTCCACGGACCGGGTGAAGAATAAATACCCACTTTCAGTCCAAGGGAATGTATGTAGTCTGTTAACCCTTTCATATCAGGGAATTGGGCATTTGGTATGATATTACCCTGATCGTCACGCAACCGTCCACCTCTGGTCCGGTCGTTGGGATCTCTGTGATGTTGCCATGAATCATCTATATTGATATAAGTCCAGCCATAATTCACTAAACCATTTTCAATCATAGCTCTTGCCGCTTGTTTCACTTTCTCAGCCGAGACTTCGTGTCCGAAGCAGTTCCAACTGTTCCATCCCATCGGCGGAGTAAGAGCAATTCTGTCACCACACTCAATACGAAGTTTTCTTTCTGCCGTTCCTTTCACATTTTTCGCCTGTAAAACCACTTCAAATGTACCAGCCTTGATTAGCTTACCCGTAATCAGACCCGTTTCCGGGTGAATCTCCAATCCTGCCGGTAATCCCTCCGCTGCAAATCTCATCGGACGATCTCCTGTAGCCGCTATCTGATATTGGAATGGCGAACCGGGACGCACTCCAAACACAGAGGCCCCATTAATTCTCGGCGTCGCGGGAGCGGGTGGAGTCAGTATATAAGGTTCCGTAGCAATGAATTTAAGTGTAGGAAAACTCTTCTTTCCTTTTGATATTATCTTTGCATCCGCCCAGTCGGCATGGTCATAGTAAGGCCCGTCACCACCATCAGCAACTATCAGCTCAAGCCTTTTGACTCCATCCAATGAAACCGAACATAATTTAGGCGCATCTCCTGCCTTTACAATCCCACTGGACCAAAGCCTGGCTCCATCTCCTATTACAATAAATTCGGCAGACGTTTTATGCTCGATGATCTCATCATCCAGCCCTACCTGAGCCGTAAATGATACGGCTTTGCCATCCAATTGAATTGCTATCTCACTGACTGAATGGGTACCTACTCCACGTTCAAACGTTTGTCCTCCGATTGTCAAGGTTTTACCGTCAACCGATTTATTTTTCATAGCTACTCCATTACCTTGAGTCATAGCTGTCAGATCCAAATCATCAAGCCACACAGTATGGGATTGACCACATCCTGTAGTAATGGACGCTATTACAAACCCTACGAGGGCCAAAAACGACTTCATATTATTCTTCATATTTTAAGATATTTCCAAATCATTGCCTCAAGAAACACTACAGTGATATCACCATTGATTTTCCCTCATAGACAATGCTCTTATTCACTTTTGACTGATAAATTCCAGTGCCTGACTCCGGCGTTACAATTACAATATTGAAGTCCATTCTTTCCTTCATTCCTGCAAACGAACCTTTTCTGTCACTGATAGTAAGTGTCTTATCCGAATCATTCCACTTCAGATCAAACGTGCAGAACTGACCTTTCTCATAATTGTAATTGATTCCTTCGTCTTCATAAACAGAATAAGAACCATCAGCTCCCGGATAAATACGGATTTCCCACGGTTGTTCCGTCTCCTCAGCTGCATATTGCTTCTGAGGTCCCAACGGCAATATAGAACCCGCTTTCACAAATAAAGGAGTCTTCATAAGATCCACATTTACATCTGTGAATATACCTCCCTTATGAGGTGTGCCATTCCAGAAATCTACCCAGCCGGCCGAACATTCCGGAAGATAAACCTTCATCCGGTTAACACCACTTTCTACCACCGGAGCCACCAGCATAGAAGGTCCGAACATGAACTGATAGTTTTGTTCCAGTGCAAAACGGTCTTCAGGGAAATCCATCACCAACGGACGCATCAAAGTAGAACCATTGAATGAAACCGCAGCATTTTGTGAATAAATATAAGGAAGAAGCCTATAACGTAAATCCAGATATCGGGCAATGATATGTTCCACCTTTTCTCCATATCGCCACGGCTCGGTATTACTCATATAACCATGCACACGCATCAGTGGGAAAAATGTTCCTGCCTGTATCCAGCGGATCAACTGTTCATGGTATCCGGTATTTGTATACTGGTCGCCCGGACGGAAAAAACCACCTGCATCATAAGTCCACCAAGGCAGCCCTGTCGCCATCTGTCCCAATCCCCCTACGATTTGCCGACGTAAGGTTTCCCAGTCATGTCCTACGTCTCCCGACCATGTGGCGGCCGCATAACGTTGCATTCCTGAAAATCCACTGCGAGTAAAAATCATAGCTCGCCTGTCAGGATCATCCTGACGTAAACCTTCATAGATTGTCTTGCTGACATACATCGGATATACATTCCGGTACACCTCTCCCGGAGTTTGTTCACGATTAATGCGACGGTTCTGCAAATCATCATTCTCCGGTTCAGTAGCATCCTGCCACCAAGCATCAATACCATATTTCAATAATCCGGTACGGAAATTCTGCCAATAGAAAGCCGCCGCATCCGGATTGAAAAAGTCAATCCAGTCACTGCCCGGTATGTAATATCCCTTTTCCTTGGCTTGTTTTCCCACTTCGGACTGAGCATCGATTTTAGACCATACAGAGATCATCAGACGCACATCCATCTCATGAAGTTCCTTCATCATACTTCCCGGATCAGGATATCTGTCTTCATCAAACTTCATGGCATTCCAGCCATATTTTCCCCAATATTGCCAGTCCTGTACAATCATATCGATAGGCAATTTCCGTTCCCTGAATTCACGGGCATTCTCCAGCAATTCTGCTTGAGTATTATAACGCTCCCGACAATGTATATATCCCAGACTCCACAAAGGCATCATGGGGGCAGGTCCGGTCAGTTCCCGATAGCTGGCGATCACTTCATCTCCGTTACCAGCGAAAACCGTATAATCTAACATTTGGGCAACCGGAGAACGGAATACAGTCTCTTCTGAAACAGGACGCCAATATAACACAGGCTTATCATTACGTTCACCTTGTACTTCTATATCGTGCTTACCGGCTGTCAGCTCCACAATGGCAGAAGTAGTGGGAGGCAACCATAAATTATTGACATCCACAATCTTTTGTCCGTCAATAACCAGATAATATTTCCGTGCCATTCGCTGTCCCACATCCAGCAACAAAGAATAACTACCGGAGCGAGGTACATCCACCGAAGCTGTAAACGAATAGGTTTGTCTGGTTTCCCTTACATTTCCACTCGTACCGGTGGTATTTACCGTAACAGCCTCTCCACTTGCATTGGCGGGAGTCAACTCCACAAATTGATCTGCCGGATTGAAATCCGTCAATCCATAGTTGTTCCACAGCAACCCATAGCCTTTACTTGAAAGAATAAAAGGAATAGAAATCTGTGTATTCACCTGCGTCAAGCGCCGTGTCAACCCCCGGATATTTAGATAACCATCCTGAAACTGCCCTGTACCATATATGTATTCATCTTTCGGAGAAACAAAACGCTGTTCCACCTGATAGGTAGGTTCATTCTGTACAGAAGAAACCTTCATGAAACGTCCGCCAACTTTCTCTTGAAGAATGATACGCTTATTCGCATCTTTAAAAGTCAAGACTTCCGTACCTTTGTCGAATTCCACTGAAATTCCATCCAGAGATAAAACCAGCGATTGCTTATCTTCTGTAACTTCATATTCAGGAACAGGAAGTTTTTCTGTATAGATAAGCTCTTCCATAGGCGCCGAACCCGGTTGGGAAAACTGTACCCGGACAGCATTCTGATTTAATGGTATCAGCGAAAGTAATCCCTGTTTCAGTTCAAGAACGACTTTCTCTTTTTGCTTTGAAACACATGCCGTATTCAACAAAGCAACACAGAACAACAGGATGATTCCTGTTGTTCTGATATACTTCCTTTTATTCCTCATAGTATTTAGTACAAGTTATTTAGAAAACATCCAATAATCAAAATACATAAGATTGGTAGCAGGCCGCCCCTTTACTACAAAATACAAATCATGTACTCCTGTCACTTTTGTAATGTCAATAGTCCGTAAGTCCCAACGATCACTTCCTCCTGTACGCGGTACCTTCATTGTCCCTATCAGTTGCCCATCAACACCATCCAGACGGATTTCCAGATTTACGGGATCGTTATGTGTAGTTCCTATTCTGGCACTGAACTTCGTTGCACCGGTTGCCTTGAAATCTACACCGCGAACACAAGTATAACTGCCATTCTTCATTGCCGTAACAAAAACACCCACCTGATCATTTTTGAAAGACTTGAACCCTTCAGAAAAAGCAATAGTCTCCGCTTCCGTTTTTACATACGGATTCAGTGTCGTAATCCCTTTTGTAATACCCTCAGTCATCTTCAGTTGAGGAATAGATCCGTCTTTGTTGAATTTAAGCTCTTCCACACATACTGAACGATTGAATCCACCACCTCCGGGCAACTGTCCGTTATGATAGAAAAAGTAAGTTTTACCCTTGAAATCAATAACTCCCGGGTGAATGGTAAACGCTCCGCCACCGGCAGGCATCACTACTCCACCGTATTTCCACGGACCTGTAGGAGTATCGCTGGTTGAGTATCCGATATGCTCGGGCAGCGGACCTCCCGGCCAAAATAAATAATACTTCTTATCCCGCTTATAAAGCCAGGGACCTTCTTCATACAGAGTGGCTCTTTGGGCATCGCCTTCGCGTTTACCAAACGATTCCGCCACCAAAGGTACACGTACAATATCTCCACTATAAGAAATCATATCTTCATTCAACTTCACATAATACAGGTTGGGGTTTCCCCAATACAAATAAGCCTGTCCGTCATCATCAATAAAAACAGTCGGATCAATGTCTCCCCATTCACTCTGGACCAGTGGTTTCCCAAGCGGATCATAAAAGGGCCCGTAAGGACTGTCAGCTACCGCCACACCGATTGCACCTCTGTTGTTTATATTCGAAATCATGGGTACGTACATATAAAACTTACCATCTCTCTCAATGCATTGTGGAGCCCATGCATCCCCTTTTGCCCAACTAAAATCAGTATATGATAACACAGCGCCATGATCCGTCCAGTTCACCATATCACTGGTCGTATACAAGCGCCAGTCGTTCATCGTAAACCAGGTAGAATTATCCTCATCATGGGTAGTATAAAGATATACTTTATCATTATATACCATTGGGGCCGGATCAGCCGTATAATTTGTCTGAATGATTGGATTTTGTGCTAATCCCGAAGTACTCACCACCACCAATAGCGATGAAAGGAATAAAGATTTCATTTTATCCATATTGCTTTTTTAGTTTGATTATTCTACAATTAATATTCCACCATTGCAAGGAATTGCCAATTGTAACTCCTGTTTCTTATTTACCTTTATCTGTTTTACATTTCCTTGCAATTCTTCATTATCAGTAAATACCCTCACTTGATCACCAGGCATAAACATCGGTAAAGCAATCTTCAACTTTACGGTCTCTTTCTGCGCATTAACTCCTGCAACATACCATTTATCTCCATGCCTGCGTGCCATAACTACATATTTACCGGGATAGCCATCAATAAAGTGTACTTCATCCCACGTAGTGGGGACTTCTTTCATGAAGCCTATCGCCCATTCCGGAGCATCTGTCAGATTGTTCGGAGCCAAGGCAAAATGTTGTACCGGACTTTGGAACAATACCGCAGTAGCTAAAGCAAACACATCAGAAGTCATACGCCGGCTTCCGCGTGGAGCATTATCCGCATTATAATATTTATTCAGTGCACTGCCGCCAAAGTCCATGCTACCCACCGTATTACGAATAAATGGATGCAGACAGGCATTGAAAGCTTCATTGTCACAACTTCCCTGAGAGAAATGCAGGTTCTCACTGGCCAATACAGCTTCACTCGACGCAAAGTTAGGATACATACGTTCCCAACCGCGAGGCAAAGTACACCCGTGGAAAATCACCAGTAACCCATATTCATTGGCATCAGCAAGAATATCTTCGTACAGCTGCATGGTGACTTGCTTATCACCACCAAAGAAGTCAACCTTTATACCGCGTATTCCAATGCTTTGCATCCATTTCATCTCCTTGCGTCGGGCTATCGCATTGTCCATGATACCACGCGGTGATTGTGGGGCATCATTCCAATATCCATTAGAATTATACCACAGATAAAGCCCCACTCCTTTTTCCGCACCATACTTAGCCAGCTTTTCAACTTTGTCATAGCCTATTTGCGTATCCCACAATGCATCTACCAATACAGACTGGTATCCCATTGCCGCAGAGAAATCAATATAACGTAATTGCTCTTCATACTTCGTACTTCCATCCATACCAATAATCCAGCTCCAGGAACCTCTGCCGTATTCATATTTTCCGGATGCTTCATACAGTGGCTTTACAACATCAAAGGAAACTGTCGTTTCAACAATCGGAGCCAAAGTTTCACCCAAAGTGATCGTTCTCCAAGGCGTTTCTCCCGGCAGGGCAAGTCCGGGTGCAGTTGTACCATTTCCATTCATTTCACCCTCCTGAGGAAAACCGATTGTATACAAGCCATTTTCATGTCCCAGTAAGCGACTTCCACAATATTTACTATCTACACCCGTTTCCGAAATAAGTATCCATCCCTTATCACTATTACGGAACAGACAAGGGAAAGTATAACCTTCACCCCATCCATTTTTGCCCATGGTATCATCTGCTTTATACGGTGTCTCATAACTGGGAGAAGTACGGGCAAATCCTCCCATAGGTTTGCTTTGCGGACACAAAAAAGTCGTACTCCCATCAGGAAGCACAAAACTTGTCGCCTCCTCTTTCACAATGCAGGATAAAGTATTCTTTTGAGGATACATTTTATACTTGAAAGCAACATCCCGGTCGCTTACACGAAATATAACATCGTAAATCATCTTGCCTTGCTGACTAAACCGGTATACACCCTCTGTGGCTACATAGTGCACATTACTCTGCTTTATATTGGGCAATGTATAGGTCTCGTCAATTCTATTTGACTGAACATCGTGTTCCAAAGACATTTCCCTGGAAAAATCACCTATATTCGTAATAAGTCCCAAAGAAGAAGAATTGATAAAAGGAGTATCCTTATAACTGATGCGATAGGAAGGTTGTCCATTCTTATCAGAGATGGTTACTACTATTTTCCCATCCGGACTTGCTATCTGTTTTTCCTCCGCTTTTATTGTAAAGCAAATCAATAATGCCGTTATAACTAAAAAATATTTCATGAATATCAAGATATTATTTATTAATAGTCACCCTATCATTAGCCCTCTCGTAGTCAAAGTAATCAACGTCGACATAACCTCCCAACGATTTTGTTGCATAATTAAAGATGGCAAACTTACTTCCCATAAACAGTTTTGTATAATCAAAACGCATTTTGAAATCCGTTCCAATCTTCTTCCATTCCTTATTGTCCAGGCTGTAATAGAAAGTAGCAATATCCCGCTTCGGAGTAAAATCACCTTCTATACGCAAATAAATGATATTCTGATTAAGTTCTACCTGTTCCTTTTCCTCTACATCCACACTTGCGATAGCTTTATTTGGAGTATTATCAAAGTTGACTACATTGGTAGACATTACAAGTCGTTTTGCATCTCCCTCCTTCACCACAGACAAAAGTCCGGAATGTCCATTGAATGCACTAAAACCTGCCACATCACCATCCTTCATATTCGAAATATCAAGCGAGACAGTAGCCTTACATTTCGGTCCCTCCATACGCTGTGTAATTGTATTCGGAGCAAGATACAGATTATCAACCACCCGGCTGGTTTCTAAACGTAAATATCCCGGCCGTTCTGTGAGCGACCACTTATCATCCACCGGGTTGTGATTCCATTGCCAATAGAGTGAAAGTTTCTCTCCGTTGAAATCATCACTTCCAAGTATTCCTTTGGTATTTTCAGTCGGATATATCTCTTTTTCCATCGTTAAAGGCACATGCCCATTTTCATCTCCCAGCATCGGCCATCCGTCTACCCAACGGCAGGGCATAAGAGTAGGTACACGGCCTATTCCTCCGCGGTCTTGAAAAATAACCCCATACCAGTCTCCTTCTTCCGAGTCAATAATACAACCTTGACCTACTCCTCCATAACCATCAAAATCATGCTCCAGGATAACCTTCTTCTCATAAGGCCCTGTTATCTTGTCTGCACGATAACATACTTCCCTGCGTACCCGGCCGGGGATACTCCAATCCATGGAAATCATCAGCAAATAATACTTTCCGTTATGTTTCACAACCTGGCTTCCTTCCAGCAAGCCCTGTTCATCAGCATCCCGTTCAAAAATCTTCATACTGACTCCATCGGGTTTCACATCCGACAAGTCACTCTTCAACTCCTTCAGCTCACCGGTTCCATAGAATACATATACTCGGCCGTCATCATCAAAAAACAAAGAGGCATCATGAAAATGCTGTGTTCTTGATAATAGTTCCCACTTCCCTGCCGGATCTTCCGCCGTGAATATATACGACCGATAGGGTACATCGTTTGGCGAGAACAATACATAGAATTTCCCATTATGATAACGTATGGAAGATGCCCATTGTCCGCGTCCATAAACAGTTCCACCAATCAAGTCATACTTTGAGTTATCAGTCAGCTTATCGAAGACATAGCTCACTGTTTCCCAATTCACCAAGTCTTTTGATCTCATAACAGGTCCACCGGGCATTAAATGCATAGTGGTACTTATCATATAATAGTACTCTCCTGCACGCGTAACAGACATATCCGGTACATCAGCATAAATTACAGGATTACGATACGTCCCCTTCACCGATGTTTCCGAACCGGAACACCCCATCAGTAATGAAGCAACAGTCAGCCATGTTAACATCATCTTTTTCATGATACTCTTAGTCTTTAAAATCTATATTTCCAAATAACACTAGAATTTCACACTAACTCTTTTCCCTTTGTAGTCAACAACTTTCCGAGTTCCGTCTTGAAGTACAATTGTGAACTTTCTATTATTTAACATTCCCTTGTATGCACCTTTTCGAGCCCCTATGATCAACTGGCGTGATGCATCATTCCATACGACAGAAATCTCTGTATATGCTCCCTGCTCATAATTATAATTATCAAATTCATCCTCATAAAGAACAAAGGAACCATTGGCACCGGCATATACTCTCAATTCAAGATTATCCCACGGTTTCTCCGTTGCATACTGCACTTTAGGACCCATTGGAATAATACTACCAGCTTTGACATACAAAGGAATGACATCAATAGTCGTTTCCTTTTCTATTTCTTGTCCACCGTCATACTTCTCATTCGTCCAGAAATCATACCAGGTAGTACCCGCCGGTAAATATACCTTTGCAGACTTAGCCTGCATAAAGTCTACCGGAGCTTTATTCTCAAACTTCTGAACATTATTCTTATCCCAACCATCATTTTCTTTTAGTTTTACCAGCTTCTCCTGAGTATATTGCGCATTAACTATCGGTGCTACCAAAATGGATTTACCGAACATATACTGGTCTTTTATATCCCATACTTTCTTGTCAGCAGCAAAGTCCATCACCAACGCACGCATAAAGCTCGACTGTCGCTCGGTCACTTCCCATGAAGTGGAATAGATGTAGGGCAACAATGCATAGCGCAGATGAATCATTTTTTCAATAGCATCATATATTGATTCGCCTTTTTTCCCGAATTGATAAATCTCCCTCGGTGTATCAGCCCCATGTGAACGCATCATCGGCGTAAACGTACCGAATTGCAGCCAACGCACATACAGTTCCTGATACATCGGATTCTTGGGGGCACTTCCGTCATTCCAACTCTTATTATAGTTTCCGGCAAAGAAGCCACCAATATCTGAATTGAAGTTAGGATTTCCGGTAAGAGTAAAATTCAAGCCTGCCGGAATCTGATTGCGCAACGATTCCCAGGAAGAACCGATATCTCCCGACCATACATTGGCTCCGTAACGTTGCTGTCCGGCAAAAACAGAACGTGTAAGAATAAAGACGCGTTTATCTGAAGTTACGGCACGCTGATTATCATAAACGCCACCCACCGTCAACAACGGATAAGCATTACGCACCTTGCGGAACGACCCCAGATAGGTCTTCGTATCAAAATCCTCCGGCTTCCAATCGAAATGGTCAGGTTCTGTAGAATCCATCCACCAGCCGTCCATACCCAACTTGAAGATACCTTCATTCAGGTATTTCCAATAGATATCACGGGCTTTCGGATTATAGGCATCGTATACGCGTACTCCGGAAGGATATTCCATATTGGGCGGCCAAGTATCGAGTCCCGACTGGGGCCATGTAGAAAAGTTAAACAGCATACCATTCTTGTCTAATTCCCTGTAAGGCTTGGTCATGGGGCCAAACGAAGACCAGATAGAAATCAGCATATGCGCATTCATTCCATGCACATCATCAATCATCTTTTTAGGATCGCTGAACGAAGGGTTCTTAAAGTCCATAGCATTCCACAAATAGTTGTGTCCCCAGTATTGCCAATCCTGAATGATTCCATCAAGAGGCACACCTAATTCACGGTATTTCCGTACCACTCCCACCGTCTCTTCTTGGCTCTTATAGCGTTCCTTACTTTGGAAATAACCGTAAGTCCAGAGGGGAAACATGGGAACCTGTCCGGTCAGTGCACGCATTTGCGCAACTACACCATCGGCATCTCCACCGTACATGAAATAATAGTCGATGCAATCTCCCACTTCGGACTGGAAAGAGGTTCCTTCCGGTTTATCGGCAAAATTGGTTGGTGAATAGTTATCCCAGAAAAGACCGTATCCTTTCACGGACTGCACAAATGGAACCACGTCTTCCACATTGCCCTGTACAAGACGTTTAGTCTGATTACGTTGCGACATCTTTCCATTCTGGAGAATGCCCAACCCATAAAGAGGCTCATCCTTATCTAAAAGAAACGTTTGCTTAACAGTGAACGTTTTTGTGCCTGCATCATTAAAATCGGTAAACTCCGGCTTTCCATTTTCACTGAGCAACGACTCTCCTTTCGCATTAAAGAAAGACACAACACCAGATTCCAAATTAAGAGCAACCCCCATTTCACTACTTTTCAGGCTTACAATATTGCCTTCCTGAGTAACGGCAGTCTTCACCTTCTGAGGAGTTTCTATTACAGAAAGACTCTCCTTTGTATACTTCCACCCATTAGGAGATTTTAGTATTCTTACAATTGACGGAGTATAGAATTGTAATTCTACATCTACAGAATTAATGGTCGCCTTAATTCCCTCAGGAATTTGCTGATAATCTTGCCCTGTAAGCGGGATACAACAACACAGCGCCATTAATATAAATACACTTTTAATTGGTTTCATGGTACTTATTACATTTAATGATTAAAACTCGCATTCCATAACTTTGCACGATACAAAAATAGCTGCATATCTTTTACACCTTTTTCAATATTAGATATTTGACTTTCAATATTAGATAAATAAATGGCTATCAATCAGAATATTCCATCAAATAACCATAATAATAAGCTTGATTGCCATCAATTGTATATTCATCCAATGTTCTTGCCCCCCAAGAATCAGCACCTCCTACGCCATGAATATTCAAATCAATATTCACATTCACATAATCGCGTACGGGTAGTTCATAAGCATGCCTGTTCTTTTCCAAATCTTCCTCACCATACGGCCACACACGAAAGCAAAGCGGTTGCAAACCTGTCACTTTTATCGTTCGGCCCTCCTTATCATTCAGTGAAAACCAACGGACATCACATCTGTTTGCATTATCCTGTGGAAAAGCATAATCCGTGACAAAACTATTGAGATCCGTTGCATAGCAACCGACTAAAGCAGCCGTTTTCCTATCCGGATAGTTCTCAAATTCACCACGACCATACCATTTGACATAATCCATGGAAGAAGGTAAACGCATCCTCATTCCAAACTTAGGCATTAATGGGATCTTTTCTTTTCCCGGTTTATAGAAAGCTTCAACTTGTATCTTTCCGCTCCCATTTACAGTATAGCGCAATTGATAAGCAGCACCTACCACAGGCAACGACATACTAACCTCCACTACAGCCAGCCCATTCTTCACAGAATAATCCACACCTTCGACTACACGTTCACCAGCAGCGTTTTTCCATATTCCTAAACGGTTATTATAACCATTATTCATCTGATTACTGTTCGCCGGTTTCCAGAAATAAGGTTCCAAAGGAGCATATAGAATTTCCGTTCCATCATTTTTCCAACTTGTCAAAGCACCGGATTTCACATCTACAATGAAACAATTCAATCCAGCCATTATCTCAATAGCAACCGGTGACGCATTCACTTCAACACTTCCCCCTTCCGAGGCAATAGACTCCGGTTTGGCCATATTCACCAAAAATTGCTCCTTACTAATAACAAAGCCTTTTTCAGCCCAGCATGTACTCTGTTTCAGCTTGGCAAATACATTCAGGAAAAGCTCACCCGATCCCGTGAAAGCGGGAATATCCAAATGATCTCCGGCTACAAGCGGTACTTCTCCCGACTTTACAAGTTCACCATTCTGCAACCATTCATACTCATAATCGAACTCATCCAAAGCCGTAAATTCATACTTATTGGTGAGACGTACCTTATTCGGCCCTTCAAGTGAAAAACCAATATTCTGATACACCTTCTGAACCTGATAATAGTGTGGGTGAGGAACACGGTCAGCCCCAATTAAACCATTAAAACAGAAATCCCCATTATTAGGAAAATCACCGAAATCTCCTCCGTACAGAAATTTTTCTTTTCCATCCGGCGTTTTTCCAGCATAAACTGCATGGTCACACCATTCCCAGATAAACGTACCGCAGTAATTTTCGTACTGATACAGCTGCGCGAAATTTTCTTCCAGATCCCCTGGGCCGTTGCCCATCGCATGACAGCATTCGCAGTGCAGAAACGGCTTTTTATTTTCCCCGTTTTCACAATAATTCTGAATCCAGTCAAGCGGCGCATACATCCGGCTCGTCACATCCAGCACGGATAAATCCTGCTTCTGCCAGTCCTGCCAGGTACAGCCTTCATAATGAATCAGCCGCGTTGGATCATAAGCCTTCACCCATTTTGCCGCTTCGATCATATTCGGACCATATCCACTCTCATTACCCAGGGACCAGAATAAAATGCACGTCCGGTTCTTGTCACGGATCACATTTTTCTGTACCCGGTCCAGAATCGCTTTCGCAAACCCGGATGCTTTCGCAATCTGGGAAACCCAGTCTTTATCCTCCTCCGAGTACACCTCGCCGCAGCCGTGCGATTCCATATCGGACTCGCTGATCAGATAAAATCCATACTCGTCGCAAAGTTCGGAAAACCACGGTGCATTCGGATAATGACTCGTCCGGATCGCATTGACATTGTGCTCCTTCATCAGCCGCAGATCGGTCAGCGCATCCTCCTTCGTGACCGCCGCCCCATGATACGGGTTACTGTCATGCCGGTTGACGCCCTTTAGCTTCACCGATGTTCCATTGATCAACAGCTTTCTGTCAACGATTTCGACCGTCCGGATTCCGATTTTCTGCACGATTTTTTCCCGCTCTATTTCCAGTTCCAGCGTATAAAGATACGGCTCCTCCGCATTCCACAAAACTGGCTGTTCTACCGTAAAACAAATGGATTCCCCGGTCTGTTCCCCGATCACCCTGTCCCTGTCCTTTAAGGTCGCCTTTACCGTGCAGGTGCCGCTTTTTTCCGTTCTGACGCAGATTTTTCCGACCGCTTCTTCATACGATGTGCGAATGGTGAAATCCCGGATATGATCTTTGGGACGGCGCAGCAGATAGACATCTCGGAAAATCCCGGACATACGCAGCTTGTCCTGATCCTCGCAGTATGTCCCGTCGCACCATTTTAAAACGAGCACATACATCTCATTTTCGCCATCCGACAGATACTCCGTGACGTCAAACTCTGACGTCGCATGGGAAACCTGACTGTAGCCCACAAACGCCTTGTTGATCCACACATAAAAGCACGAATCCACCCCTTCAAAATCCAGGTATACGCGCTCGTCTTTTTTCAGATTTTCTGCCGCAAAGGTTCTGCGATACAGGCCGCACGGATTGTCGAACGGGACATATGGCGGATCGTACGGAATCGGATAAAACAGATTTACATACTGATGGCGATCGTATCCGTGAAACTGCCAGCAGGACGGAACCGGGATTTTATCCATTTTTTTCGGATCAAATTCCGAACGCAGAAAGTCCTCCGCCTCTGCAACCGACGGAAAATACTGAAAACTCCAGACTCCGTTTAACAGAATCTGCTCGGAATTTCCAGCTGCATCGCACGGCAGATAATAACACCTGTCCGGCTCTGTATTGACGTGCAAAATTTCTGTATTTTCATAAAAACGTTCCAGTCTCATCGATACCCCTCCTGATTCCAACTCTTCTCATGTTCGCATTTTATCAGGTTCTTTTTGGTCAGAAAATGCACAATTCTACTCCTGCGACTGGACATTTCACAGATCCCTTGACTTTTCCGGAAATTCTCTATACGCTAAAGAAAAGCCGGGTTCAAACTTCTGTCAAACCCGGACAGATTATTCAGAATTTCAATGGGAGGTTTTATAAAAAAGAATATGGTACAGAATCCTTATCAGAACGCGCTTTTGCCGGCTCCGGTCGGCGGCGGTTATTCCGACCCGGACTATTGGATCTGGTGCGGCTCCGTCGTACAGGGGGAAGACGGAGCCTATCACATGTTTGCGTCCCGTTGGCCGAAAGATCTCGGCTTTGGTGCAAACTGGCTGTTTAACTGCGAAATCGTCCGGGCTTCCAGCAAAAATCCGGAAGGTCCCTATACCTTTCAGGAGGTCGTGCTCGGACGCCGAGGACGCACTTTTTTTGACGGTATGAACGTGCACAATCCGTACATCCGCAAATGGAACCAAACCTACTACCTTTATTATATGGGAACGACCTTCGGCGGTCCGATTCCCGGTCCCGGTGACGAGGTGAACAGCTCGCGTTTTACCGAGGTCTGGAACCGCAAACGAATCGGTCTTGCAACCGCACCGTCTGTTTTTGGTCCATGGACGCGATGCGATGAGCCGCTGATTTCTCCCAGAGACTGCTCCCACTGGGATTGCACTGCAACGACCAATCCTGCCGTCGCGATCCAGCCCGACGGCACGACTTACATGCTCTACAAATCGCGTTCCTTCGCAGACGGTCCGTTAAAAATCGGTGTCGCAAAAGCGCCCCGCCCGGATGGTCCGTTTGAACGGATTTTGGACGACCCGATTTTTAATTTCGAGGACCCGAATATCCATCTGGAAGATCCGTACCTGTGGTACGAGGACGGAAAATTCCGCCTGCTGATCAAAGACGACTTCAAAAACGGAGGTCCCGGCATCAGCGGTATCTGGGGTGCAGGCCTGTACGCTGAAAGCGCCGACTGCATTCACTGGGAATTCGCCGAAAATCCTGTCGTTTACTCCCGCCACGTTACCTGGTCCGATGGCAGACAGACCGATCAGGCAAACTGCGAACGCCCTTACTTTTTGCTTGATGAAAATAACCATCCCACGCATCTGTTTCTGGCAACCGGGGAAGGTCCTGCACCCTACCAGTTTTCCAGAACCTGGAACATGGTGATTCCGCTGCGCTAAGCGCCGAGCTGACACGCTTCCGCATCTGTCTTGGAAGCGTCTGACTGCAACTATACATTTTGGAGAGGAACGTATGACAACCGATCAGAATTATCAACAAATTTACCGCGTCGGCGGCATGCTGGACGCAGGCTTTGTAGGACAGATCACCTACACCATCAGTCTCGATCAGGTCTATGACGAGCTGGACATTCATTTTAGCTTTGACAAGCGGCTCTACAGTGAAAGCGACGTTACGCCTGAGCTCATTGACAGACTTCAGACGCTCTGCACTGCAAAATATGACGCCCCGACCTATCCCGTCGAGGAGTTCAGGCAGACCATTCTGCACGAAATGAAAACAGAAATTCACACAATGGCGGAATTAAACGACGATTTCATCGGCTGCATCCACCGCCAGCTGACGGACCGCCACATGTTATACACAAAAGAATTCACAAGCGACGGCTGTCTGGCACAGGACACCTTTTCCGGCGTTTTAAAAGTGACCGTCCTTGTTTTCAACGTGCTGCTGGACAACACGCAGTACACGCTGACCGTTTCCGGACATCCGGTCGAACAGGGTGTAATCGCACCGAACTTTAATCTAATGGATACGGTAAAGACTGCAGCGGGAAATGCGGG
>ERZ773242.2112-NODE-2112-length-17281-cov-3.315511_pt1 | contig 17281 bp, 14 predicted proteins | sample MGYA00511077_ERZ773242 | MGnify/ENA primary metagenome ERZ773242 (study PRJEB29015, sample SAMEA2737754) | human gut metagenome | biome: human gut; feature: human-associated habitat; material: faeces | place: China | collected 2012 ... | reverse complement strand
AATTGCATGGGGATAGATACACAGGATGTTTTGGAGGCTGCAAGCACCAAATGGAATTTTTTACCCTTTAAGCCTGGTCTTGTTGGTGGGCATTGTATTGGTGTTGATCCTTACTACTTGGCTCAATGTGCGCAGAGCTATGGATATAATCCGGAAATTATTCTTGCAGGTCGTAGAATGAATGATGGAATGGGAGAATATGTGGCAAACCAAGTTGTAAAGTTGATGCTGAAAAAAGGTATTCAAGTATTGAATTCAAATATTCTAATACTTGGTTTCACATTTAAAGAGAATTGTCCGGATGTACGGAATACTAAAGTGATAGATATATATAATGCATTGTTAGAATATAACACGAACCTTACTGTGTATGATCCTTGGGTGAATTCATTGACTGTTCAAAGGGAATATGGCTTTTGCGTCTCTGAACAGTTTCCTGAAAATAAATATGATGCTATAATATTGGCTGTATCTCATTCTGAATTTATTGATTTAGATGTATCTCATTTGAAAAATGAGAAATGTGTGGTATATGATGTAAAAGCTTTCTTGAACAAAAAGATCATAGATGGTAGACTCTAAGCAAATGTTGCCTGAGATAATATTAATGAGGCCTATTTGTATCCTTTCGATTATCATAGGACATGCTTTTGCTATTTATTCTGGGGCATGGGGTGGCTCTTCTATTCCATATGTAAAAGAGTATCAATATGTAAACCCTATATTTATAAGTTTTCAATTATGTGCTTTTGTATTCATTTCAGGCTATTTGTTTGAACATAATATATTAAAAAGCAAAGAGCTTTCTTTTATCAATTTTATAAGAAAGAAAGCTGAAAGAATATTATTACCGGGTTTATGTTTTGGAATAATATATATTTTGTTGTATGAGAGAGAAAATTGGAATATATTAAGCCTATTATGTGGACCTGGGCATTTATGGTTTCTTCCTATGATATTTTGGGCTTATGTTTTACTATATATTTATAGGTTCTATATTTGTAGATATAAGATTTCATATTGGAATATGCTGGTAATTATTCCAATCTCGTTGTTAGTAATGAGATTCGGATTACCCTTTGGAATTTCTAATGCCTTTTTCTATTTCCCTTTTATGCTTTTAGGAAGTATTGTTTATAACAAGAAAGAGTATTTTTCAATTTTAGAACGTAAAAGAAGCTTATTGATTTATGGAATATCGTATATCCTATTAATTATTTTATTTTTAATGAAAATAGGTAATAGTCTATCACTATTTATGGTAAAATATGCTATTAATTTCATAGGAGTCATGTTTTTATGGCATATATGTTCTACTTTTAAAGGGAAACTTCATAATACATGGCATATTTTAAATAAAAGTTCATATGGGATGTATTTGATACATCAGTTCTTTTTGATTTACTTCTTTTATTATTCTTCAGTGATGCTTGATTTGAATAGGTATGTAATCCCCTTTGTGAGTTTAATTTTCACTTTATTGTTTTCTTACATTATTGTTTCTTTTTTAAAAAGAACAAGGATGGGCGTGTATATATAATTTGATATTTTGATGTTACTAAAACAGGTAGATGATAAAGATTGTTTTGCAATAAATAAAGGGTCGTTTTATGTAAAAAATATATGCAATTAATAACTTGGGCTTTGATAATAAAAGTTTTATATTCCTAATAATGGATGTGCCGATTGAGTCAAAATAATAAGGCAATTTTGTTATCATCGTTTGTTTGGAGGGAGATTATTTTATATATTAGTATAATTTATAAGGATGAGTAGTAGTAAGTCTATTTTGTTGAATACTATAATTACATATTCCCGTTCTTTATTGGGGGCATTTTTGGCTATTTTTAGTAGTCGTTGGGTACTCAATTCATTAGGAGAGTCGGATTTTGGATTATACACATTAATTGGAGTTATTATATCTTTTGTCACATTTTTAAATTCGACTTTATCTGTTAGTGCCAGTCGGTATTTCGCTTATGTAGATAATAAGGGCAAGGAAGAAGTTAATAGGTGGTTTAATGTTTCTTTTTGTATTCATTTCTTTTTTCCATTAATACTATTATGTGTTGGTTATCCTGTTGGACTATTCTTTATTAAAAATGTTCTTCAAATAGCAAATAGTCAGATAAATGATGCATGTGTGGTTTTTGGTTTGTCTTTAATTGCGGCTTTCTTTTCTATGATTTCTGTACCTTTTATAGCAATGTATACTGCTAAGCAACGTTTTTTAGATTTGGCTTTTTGGGGAATAATTCAATCTTTGCTTCTTTTTCTATCTGCATATATTTTGATCTTTTGGGAAGATAATCGGCTGATTTTATATACATCTTTTGTCGTTTTATCTACTATATGTGTGCAAATAATTCAGATGGGTAGAGCTTTTTATTTATTTAGTGAGTGTAAATTGCATTTTTCATATTTTTTCAATAAAAATAGATCCTGTCATTTATTAGGATACTCATTTTGGAACTTTTGGGGAAATTTTGGTCATTTGGTAAGAACACAGGGCAATGCAATATTAGTTAATTTATTCTTTGGTACTCAAGGTAATGCCGCATTAGGGATTGGGAATCAAGTTTCAAATCAAACGAATGTATTAGCAACATCATTATCAACAGTTGTTACTCCTGCGATAGTACAAAATGAAGGAGCTGGAAACCGAAAAGAAGCAGTGCGGCTTTCATATCTTACTGCTAAGTTAGGAATTATTCTAATATTATTATTAACTATTCCCATTTTAGTAGAAGCTGACAATATATTAAATATTTGGTTAATTCACGTACCCAAATACTCTGTGGGAATATGTCAGTTAATGATAATAATGTTTATGATTGAAAAATCTACTATGGGACAATATGCTTTATTACAAGCAATTGGTAGAATTAAAAGAGTAGAATTATCTACTGGCATATTTTATTCATTGACTATTTTGTTAGCTTATTTATTAATAATAGATAATAAAGGTATTTATAGTATTGGATATGCATGTGTTTTTATGATGTTTATAAGCAGATTTTTTATTGTTTTTGATGTGAAAAGATATTTTAATATTCCAATAAAAAACTGGCTTAATATAATCATATTTCCATATTTAATAATTACTTTTTGGGCATTAGGAATTTCCTATATAGTGAGTAATCTTTTTATACCTTCATTATTTCGGATATTTTTAAACATAATAGTAAATTTTGTAGTCGTGATAGGAACTTCATATTTCCTATTGCTAAATAGACAAGAAAAAAATGAATGCGTTGAACTAATAAGAAAAAATATATTAAGAAATAAGAATTTGATATGAAAATTTTATACGGATACTTAAGGTCAGAAGGCTATAATAATCGTAAACATATAACTAATAAAACTTTATCATATATAGAACGGCTTAATAAAACAGGATTTGATGTAAAGCCGTTTTGCATGAATTATTCGGATTTATTTCCTTTTCTTCCATTTAAGTATTTGGATAAATTGTGGATATGGAAGGATAAAAGGTTGATGGATTTGTATAATCGCTTTTTAAAAGAAATTGAAGGGTGTGATATCTTTTTTAATTCAGTTGGTGTTAATTTTCATCCAGAGTTTGTTCAAAAATTGCCAGTTTTTACAGTCTATTGTTGTAATGATGATCCCGAAAGCTCTGAGCAACTTTCTAAGCCTGTTGCGTTTGCATATGATTTATGCGCAATAGGTAATATAGCTGAGATTTGTTCATATAAAGAATGGGGGTGTAAGAATGTGGTATGGCAACCAATGGGAATTTGGAGTAATATGTTTAATCCGAATCTAACTTATGAAGATATACTATCAGGCAAAAGAGATATTGATATATTTATGATGATAGACCGTTTATCTCCTTTCCGCAAAAAGAGGTGTGATATTATTGCAAATGCTTTCCCTGATGCTCATTTTTATGGTCGTGGGTGGAAAAGGGGATACCTTCCAGAGGGAAAAGAGGTTGAAATGTTACAAAGAAGTCAGATTGGAATCAATATTCATAATTCAACAGGGCCAATTAATGTGAGACTTTTTTATTTGCCTGCAAATGGAGTTTTACAGATATGTGATAATAAGTCACATTTAGGAGATATTTTTGAGTTAGATAAAGAGGTGATAGGCTTTGAAACGATAGAAGAATGTATAGATAAATGTAATTATTATCTTAACCATATTGAAGAAGCCCGAATAATTGCTGCTAATGGTTGGCTCAGAGTTCATAAAGAATATAATGAAATAGCAGTATTTCAAAGATTAATTGATAATATTAAATTGATACAAATTGAGAAAAATGCAACAAATACAGAATTTAACATGCTTAAGGAATCTAGTATTCAAAATAAAATTTTATCATTTACATTTAGTGAATACATTGCGATTAGAAAGAAAATAGCTATAAAATTGAAAAAATAGCAATAATACCATGTGTTGTTGGTGCGAAATCGTTATAGAAGCAAAAATTTCTATTTTTACATATGAATGAATTTGTGTATATACTAATTTGTTTTGCTTATCAAACTTAAGAAATGGAAAATAAGTTTAGGTGGTTGGCCAGATTGTTTATTGTTATAATATTTGTCTTTTGTCCGTTCCTTTCATTTCTTCTTTCTACCCTTTTACTTATTAAGGGTATTGATCTAAAATTTAATATTTTGATTGGGGCTTTATGTTGGGGATTATATGGCTATTTATTTATACCGGAAGTCACGATGGACATAACAAGACACTATGAAATGTATGACTCTTTGCTTGGCTTATTAACTTTTGATGATTTTTTATTTTGGACGACTCTTTCTGATAAGCCTGATTATGTAATGTATTATATTTTTTGGATTTTTGGAAAAATAGGTTTTACGTCACAAATAATTGGTTTCTTTAGTGCTTTTATTATGTATTTTATGTTATATTATTTAGCATATGACATAAGTGAAATTTTTAATTTCAAAAATTCAAGTATTCATTCTATTAGTTATCCGTTAATTTTTTTTTTAGCTTTAACAAGTCCATATTGGTTTAGCGGGATAAGGCAGTGTAATGCAATATTTTTGTTTATAATAGCTCTTATGAGTTATTATAAAGGAAGTTATAAGAATACTGTTGTTTTTCTTTTGGGATCTGTTTTTTTACATTTTTCAATTTATCCATTTGTAATACTATTTTTGTGTGCAATATTCTTTTCTAATTTATGGATTAATGTTTTTGCTTTTGTATTAATTGGGTCTTCTTTCTTTTTTTATCAGTTATTACATGCTTTATCTGAAGTTTTTCTAACCGTAGGTGGAATTGGTGAAGTACTCAGCATGAAAATCGATGCATATATATTTTCAGGTGATGGAGATGATGCCATATTTGTTGGGCCAGCTCTTCGATGGTATTTATCATGGATTCTTTTTTTCGTATCAATACCAATTTGCTATTATATCAATATTAAAAAGAGCAGACTGAAATCTCGTTTTTTAGTAATACATTATTTTTATATTCTATTGCTTTCTTATATGATTTTTACCCTTTCCGGATCCCTTCAATTGTTTTCCCGGACTTTGGATTTAATGAAGTATTTGTTCTTTTTTTATGTATCATATTTAATATTTCAGATTGGGGTTGGACAAAAAATGAAAAAGATGTTGATTGGATTATTAGTGGTTGTATCTGTTGGAGGAATATACTCATTGTTTATTGGAAATGAAGGGAAGACATTCTATCCCGAATTATTATATATGAATTTAGTAGATATTTTAGAAACATCTGTCCCCAGAACAATGTATTGGAAAGTATGAAAAAAGTATTAGTTATTATACCGAATTTGAGATGTGGTGGGGCAGAGAAAATGTCATTACTTTATGCTAAGTTACTGTTTAAACAAGGGTATGTAGTTCGGTTGGTTAATCTGGGTGAGAGATCAGGAGAGTTGAGTGAATATGTACCTATAAATATTGAATATATTACTTTGGGGGCCACACATGTCCGAAGCACGATCTTTAAGTTATACAAAATGATACGGGCTTGGAAGCCAGATTTTATTTTTTCTTCCTTAAAATATACTTCTGTTTTAATTCTTGTATTGTCTTTGTTTTGTAATATATGTGTTATTCTGAGAGAACCTACACTACCCAGCAACAAACTCTTTGTAACGTTTAAGGCTAGGATTGTGGATTGGTTCACCCGAATGTTATATAAAAGGGCGTATAAGATAATTGCACAAACTGATGAGATGAAACAAGAAATAGAATCTTATTATAAACTACCAGCTAATAGAATTTGTGTATTAAATAATCCTATTGATTCAGATTTATTGGAGGAGAAAACTAAGGATATAGATAATCCATATGGCGAATATAAAGGTTCTGAAATACTGTTAGCTGTAGGTAATATCAGTTATGCTAAGGGATATGATATACTTTTAGAAGCTTTTGAGCAGTATGATAATGTAAAATCTCATTTGTTTATCATAGGAAGATGTGATGGTGAATATGGGAAGAAGATTATTCAGATGGTCGATTCTTTTAAATCAAAAGATCGTATACACTTTCTTGGTTTTGTTAATAACCCATATCCATATATGAAGTTTTGCACAGTGTATATTCTCTCATCGAGGATGGAAGGCTTACCTAATGTTTTATTGGAGGCTATGTTCTTCAATAAGCCTATAATAGCTTCTGATTGTGTCCCATACGTAGGCAAGGTGCTTACTGATTATTCTCAATCTATTGTTGTAAAATCAGATTCTGTATCAGACTTATTGAAGGGTTTGTATAATGTTCACAACAGAAAGATCAAAGGATATACAGCTTGTCAAAATGATTATGATTTAAAATATATTTTCTCATAAATTTCTTCCAATGAATATTTTATTGATTACAGATTCTTTTTATCCGGAAATATCTGGAATATCTACGGTGGCAGAATCAATTACAGAGTTGTTGATAGAACGAGATCATAAAGTGACTGTTTGTACAAATCGTTATAAGAAAACCTTGAATTTACCTAATGTAAATTATGTTCAAATGAATTTGTACAGTAAACCTTTGTGGCTGCCAACTTATACTGTTTCCTTGCTGAAGTTGAATTATGACATATATGATCAAATTATCATAAATGGTACATCTGCGGTTATAGTTGCAGGGTTAGTTTTAGGAAAAAAGATTTTATCGAAATCGATAGTGTTGGTTCACGGCTTTGAAGTAGAATGGGTATATGAAAGCTCTACTTTAGCATCTAAATTTTTGCAATATAGACTTATGCATCACAGAGCCTTGAAATATTGTAAGTCGATCATTACCGTTAGTGAATTTTATAAAACTAAATTTATAAGTCGGAGTAAATTGTTTTATTTGAAAGATAAGATTAAAGTCAGCCATACAGGAATTGATTTTAATATTTTTCATTCGGATAAAAATGTTGAGGTACAGAAAAGATTAAAAGAATTGGCTAAGGATAGAGATATCTTAATTTCTGTTTCTAGAATTGTAGAGAAAAAAGGATATTTCAATATGCTCAATGCTTTTAAGAAAATAGTAGATCGGAATAATAATCTAGTTTGGATTATAGTAGGTGACGGTCCTTATAAAAGAGTATTGGACGAAAAAATAAAAGAATATGGATTGCAAGATAACATTTATATGTTAGGTGCAATCGAGCGATATGATTTAAGATATTATTACTCAGGTGCAAATTGTTTTTGGTTATTATCTGATTATGATGAAAATTTACCTTTAGTCTATTTAGAAGCTCAGGCTTGTGGCATTCCGGCTATTGGATGGAATAAAGGAGGAGTCGTAGAAACGATTTCGTCAGAATCGGGATTTCTAGTTAATACTATTGAAGAATGTGTTGATATTATTGCAGATAAAAAGTATTGTAATAAAAAAAGAAATGATATATTGAAGTTTGCATTTACTTTTCAAAAAGATTCGTTTATTAAAGCTTTTCTGTAATTATGATAAATATTTATGTTATTGGAGTATTTGATCTCTTTCATACGGGGCATGTTGAGTTACTGAAACGTGCAAAGGCGTTAGGAGATAGATTGATTGTAGCTATTAATAGTGATAGGATAGTGGAATCTTATAAAAGGAAACCCTATATTTCTGAGAGAGATCGTTTGGCTGTAGTGGAAGCATGTCGTTATGTGGATGAAGCGTTTGTAATAGACACATTTGATAATAAAGAGGCTATTGTCAAAAATAATATTAATATTATAGTTCATGGTAGTGATTGGGCTGGAGAGGGTTATATGAAACAGATAAGGGTTGATCAAGCTTTTCTAGACAATCATGGTGTTTCTATGGTTTTTCTACCTTATACACAAGGCATAAGTACTTCTCAGATATTGGAGTCAATCAAAAAGTCAATGTGATGTTCTCCAGAATTATTAAGATTCCTATAATTTTTGAGGTGAAAAAAAAAGCTTTTAAAGAATTGGATTCTATATTAAAAGCTAATCATCTATCGTATGAAGAAAAAATCCTTTTTACATCACAAGAATTGTTTGATTTGTACAAAACTTATATTCCTGTTGAGACTTTCTCTGATGTGATTTTTATTAAAGGTGGCAATGTAGAAGAAGTTGAATCTGTAAAAAGTAAATATGAACATCATAATGTGTTATTAATTGCATTTGGTGGAGGGAGTATTATCGATTTTGTAAAATTATATTCGAGAGAGTTGTGCCTTCAGTATATTTCAGTACCTTCCTCATTATCAAATGATGCTATTTATTCTCCGATAGCACGCTTAACAAAGAATGGAAAAAAAGAGAGTTTCGGGGTTCTGGAGCCATTGGGTATTATAGCAGATATAGAAATAATCCAAAAATCTCCGCTGAAGATGTTATTGGCTGGTGTTGGGGATTTGGTTTCTAATCTAAGTGCAATCAAAGATTGGTATTTAGCTGAGAGTTATGATTCTGAAGTGTTGGATATTTTTTCTGTTTCTTTGTCTATAGTCACGGCTAAGGCTATTTTTGCTTATACGAGGGAACAGCTTCGTTCGGAAGAATTTGTAGAAGTATTAACATATGGACTTGTTTTATCAGGATTATCTATGATCATTGCAAATAGTTCGAGACCAGCCAGTGGTGCGGAACATTTAATGAGTCATGCCATTGATGAGTTATTTCCGGATAGAGCGACATTACATGGTATACAAGTAGCATGGGCTATGCTTTACATAGAAAAAAATATAAGGAAAAACGATGATGCTTATGAAAGCTTATTGTGTTTCTTTGAAAAAATTGGACTTTATGCGGAGATTGAAAATGATATACAATTCTCTGAAACCGAACTGAAGAGAATAATTGCAAAAGCTAAAATTATGAGAAAACGATTTACGGTTTTAAATATTATTTAGTATGAAGAATTCAATTGTAAAATACCTGATATATATGTATAAAAGGTATGATTTTAAAAGTTTTCTTGGTAAGACTTTAGAAGCATTTTTTGGTTTTTTATTTATATATCCGCTTTCGTATTTGACTAAGCGTAATAATAGAATTTGGGTATTTGGCAGTCATGTTAAGTTCAGTGGTAATCCTAAGTATTTATTCTTATATGTGCATGAAGAAATTAATTCTATTCGTCCAATCTGGATTTCTGGCGATAAGTCATTAGTTAAAGATCTTAGGAATAAAAAATATGAGGCTTACTATAAATGGAGTATGAAGGGATTATATTACTCATTGATAGCTGGTGTCTATTTTTTCAGTTTTTATACTGTTGATATAAACTATTTCGCGGTGGGAAGGGCTCTTGATTTTAATCTATGGCATGGAATTGGTATTAAATTGATCGAATTTAATGTAAAGCATGGCGAGGCTGCTAAACATTATAATCCCAACAATCTAATTAGTAGAATATATGCTCCCTTTTTGTTTAGGAGACCGCAATATTTGCTATCGACCTCAAAATTTACTACAGATTATCTGCTAAAAGATGCTTTTCGCATATCAGAGAATAAATGTATAGAGTTAGGTTATCCAAGAACAGATTTGTTTTTTTCTTCTTTAGATACTGTTAAGCAATTTGTAAAGCTTCATGAGAACCAAAAAACATTTGAATTAATAGAAAAGATCCAAAAATATAGTTTTTCATATATTTATATGCCGACGTGGAGAGAAACCAGATACGATTTCATTACTTCAGCCGGTTTTGATTTTGCTTTATTAAATGAGCAATTAATAAAGACTAATTCTGTTTTTATACTGAAACTGCATCATGCGACTAAATTGGATACATCAAGCATTGCGAATTATTCTAATATATTTGTTTTAGATAATAAAATTGATGTTTATGTCATACTGCCATTTATTACTACTCTAATAACAGATTACTCGTCTATTTATCATGATTTTATGTTATTGGATAATAAACAAATTATATTATTTCCTTTTGATAAAGAGGATTATATCTCTGAAAACCGTGGAATTACGTTAGACCCTCGTTTAGATTATGATGAGTATACTTTAGGGCAACGAGCATATAGTTTTGAAGAGTTATTGTCTTTGATTAAAAATAATAATTCAATGGAATGCTATTCATATCCTCAACGAGAAAAAATGAAAAAAATATTTTGGGGAAACTATACTGGTAGCTCTTCTAAACAGATTGTTGATTTTGTGTTTGATAAATTATGTATAAAAAAATAGTAAAAAGAATTATTGATTTAGTTCTTGCTTTTTGTGCTTTGATTGTTTTGTCTCCTATTTTACTATTTTTTTATATTTCTCTATCCATTGTCAGTAAAAATAGAAGGGTATGGTTTCTACAAGAACGCCCAGGCAAAAATGGAAAGATTTTTAAAGTTATAAAGTTCAAAACAATGACTGATGAATGTGATTTGTCCGGTAACCTTCTTCCTGACGAACAACGCTTGACTAAAATAGGAAAATTTATTCGTTCGACTTCTATTGATGAATTACCTCAGTTGATAAATGTCATAAAAGGTGATATGGCTTTGATTGGTCCTCGCCCTTTACTACCTCAATATCTACCTCTTTATAGTAAAGAACAAGCTCGGAGGCACGAAGTTCGCCCTGGTATTACAGGTTGGGCGCAAGTGAATGGACGTAATGCTATCTCTTGGACTAAGAAATTTGAATTAGATGTGTGGTACGTAGATCACTGCTCCTTTCTTCTTGATGTGAGAATTGTTTTTTTAACTCTCAAAAAAGTATTTGTACGTGAAGGAATAAACTCGAAAACCTCTGCTACAATGGAATATTTTACTGGAAATAATTAGAGAAATGACAAATAATATATTAATAACCTCTGTAGGAAAGCGGGTAACGCTGACTAAAATGTTTCAGCAGACACTTAAACTCTATTTCCCGTACGGTAGGGTCTATACAACAGATATGAATCCTCCAATGGCTCCTGCCGGATTAATTTCAGATGGATGTTTCAGTGTTCCGAGAGTTACTGCTCCAGATTATATTGACGCATTGTTGAATTTGTGTATTGATAATAATATTCGTGTCGTAATTCCTACAATTGATACAGAATTATTGGTATTGTCAGAGCATAAAAAAGAGTTTCAATTAAAAGGGATAGAGCCAATTGTCTCCGACTTGGATTTTATTCAAGTTTGTCGGGATAAACGTAAAACGAGTAAATATATGTTGGATTTGGATATTCGTGTCCCAAATCCTGTAAATAAGTATTCTCCCACTTTTCCTCTGTTTGCCAAACCATATGACGGTTCTTTATCTAAAGATCTTTATATAATAAGACAGCAAAGTGATTTAACTCCCGAAATATTAGAACATCCTAAGCTTATTTTTATGGAATATATAGATAAAAATGAGTATAAGGAGTATACAGTAGATATGTATTATGGGTGTGATCATAAAGTTAAATCAATTGTTCCCCGAGAAAGATTAGAAATTCGTGCTGGTGAAATAAATAAGGGATTTACGAGAAAGAATTATCTTGTTAATTATTTGAAAGATCGTATGGGATATTTGGCTGGGGTAATTGGTTGTATTTGTATTCAATTATTTTATCGTGAGTCAGATAATGATGTCGTAGGTATTGAAATAAATCCTCGTTTTGGTGGTGGTTATCCTTTATCTTTCTATGCTGGAGCAAATTTTCCGGAGAATATAATAAAGGAGTATATTCTAAATGAGACGGTGAAATATTCTGACTCTTGGAGGGATACTACTTTGATGTTGCGTTATGATAGCGAAGTGGTCATTTATGAAAATGGAGAAAGTTGTTATTTTTGATTTAGATGATACTTTATATAAAGAAATAGATTATTTAAGATCAGCTTATAAAGAGATTTCGGATTTTATTGAAAGTGAATATGATAAAAGAGAAATCTATGAATTTATGATTTCTTGTTATAAGGCGGGAAGAAATACTTTTGCTGAGGTTATTAGAGAATATAATTTGCCTATTTCAGTTGATTATCTTATTTCAATATATCGTAGTCATAAGCCTAATATTAGTTTAGACTGTGATACACAATTTGTATTGGAGCAACTAAGTTTACAAAAAAATATTAATTTAGGTATTTTAACAGATGGAAGGGGTATAACTCAAAACAATAAAATTATTGCTTTAGGTATTGATCAATACATAAGGAAGGATAATTGGGTTATCTCAGAAGAGTTCGGTTATTCTAAACCTTCTTCTGAGGGGTATTTGTATTTTCAGAAAAAGTATAAGAATGCAGCATTTTATTATATAGGCGATAATTTAGTAAAGGATTTTATTGCGCCAATTCAATTGGGATGGACTTGTATTTGTTTGTTGGATGATGGTAGTCATAATATTCACAAACAAGATTTATCTATCATAAATAATATTTCATCATTATATACGGTTAAATGTTTAAGAGAGTTATTTGAATACTTGTAGATGATTCGCTTTTTATATGAAATAATTTTATTTCTGTTTATTCCTTATCATATAAAATGGAAATTTTGATTGCATTTTTAAAGGTGTATTGAATATTTTAATTTTATCGATTGATATTGTGAGGAGAAGAGATTTCACCTGCGGACTCTTTTTAATATATTTCCAAGTAACTAACAGCAATAAATAAACCTGATGTTTCTGGATGGGGAATCTCTATTCGGGACATAGAAATATCTATGGATCTTTTCAGAGTGAAAAAAATATTTAGTTTATTGAAGTGGCTTTTCGTCCCCTTTTATGTCTGGAGAAAAAAAGTTTGATAGACAATATTCTTAAAAATCACATATCATATTATGGACAAACGAATTTATCTTTGCCTGGCTCACATGAGCGGCAAGGAGCAAGATTATATCAAGGAAGCTTTTGATACCAATTGGGTGGTTCCACTCGGCCCCAATGTGAATGCTTTCGAGGAAGAATTGAAACATTTTGTAGGACAAAATAAAGAAGTGGTCGCTTTATCAGCGGGTACGGCAGCAATCCATTTAGGATTAATTCAGCTCGGTGTAGAAGCTGGTGACGAGGTGATTTGCCAGTCGTTCACCTTCTGTGCGTCGGCTAATCCGGTAACTTACCTGGGAGCTGTCCCGGTATTCGTGGACAGCGAGGAAGATACCTGGAATATGGATCCTGCCTTATTGGAGGAAGCGATAAAAGATCGAATTGAGAAGACGGGCAAGAAGCCCAAGGCAATTGTTCCTGTGCATCTTTACGGGATGCCTGCCAAGATTGATGAGATCTGCGCCATCGCAGCGAAATACGATATTCCTGTACTGGAGGATGCTGCCGAAGCTTTAGGCTCTGAATTTGAGGGCCGTAAGTGCGGCACCTTCGGTAAATTCGGTGCCTTGTCGTTTAATGGCAACAAGATGATCACTACCTCGGGAGGCGGGGCACTTGTAACGGAAGACGAAGCCTCTAAGAGAGAGACCATGTTTTATGCCACCCAGGCCCGTGAAGCCTTCCCTTACTATGAACATCAAAAGATCGGTTATAATTACCGGATGAGCAATATTTGCGCAGGCATCGGTTGTGGTCAAATGACGGTGTTAGACGAGCATGTCGCCCACCACCGCCATGTACACGCCTTGTATGAGAAAGGATTTGCTGACGTGGATGGGATTTCCTTGAAGTCGAACCCCGACAGTCGTTTCAATGCAAATTACTGGTTGTGTACCATCCTGATCGACCCGGAAAAGACTGGTACTAATTATGAGGAAGTCCGTCTCAAGTTGGATGGGAAAGGCATCGAAACACGTCCTTTATGGAAGCCTATGCATTTGCAGCCCGTCTACGCACAGAATCCGTGTTATGTAAACGGTGTCTCCGAGAAGTTGTTCGACATGGGCTTATGTATCCCAGCCGGACCTTGTGTGACCGACGGGGATGTGGAGTATATTGTAGAGCAGATAAAAAGGTGCTGTAATGGGTGATGCACTCTGTGCTTGATCCTCTGCAAACATTAAGTATTCGTTGTATGGTCCTCAACGTGGTTCTGTTTATTTAGTGTTCCATTTCTACAAATTTATGCTAAATGTCCTCGTACTCATAAATCCGGTTCGCACTCGACCTTTTCCGGAAACCATCCCTCTCAAGTACCTGTACCAGATTTCTCTGGTTTCGGTCGTTCATCTGCACCCTGCCGTTCATGCTGATCAACGTCAGTATAGCCGATACCGGCATCCATTTTATCTCCAGATCCTTCGGCTCCGGTTTCCTGAAATACACATATAGCAATTCCTCCTCGATGCTTGCCAGGCTGTATTCCCGGTTTAGTTCGTTCAGCCGGTTGATCTCTTCCTTTTCATACCAGTAATGGAACCCCTCTCTCCACAACTGCAACGCTTGCGAATAAATGCCCGCATAGTCCACCGGAGTTTGGTAATCCATCTCCAGAACGGTGACGGTAGGAAAACGCCTGAATTCACCTCCTGCATCCTTGAGAAATCTCGGTTCGTTGGTGCTTGCTATGAACGAACAACGGCGTATGTACAGGTCGGCATCCGTATCAAAAGGTTTCCGTTCGGTCACAGACTCCTGAGTGATAAGCCGTTTCAGTGCCGCAATGTTGTCGTTCCTCATCCCTTCAAACTCCTCTAAATTGATAATCAGGCATTGGCTGAGGAAGAGCATATGATCCTTATTGTCCGGATTCAACATGCCGTTGCGGTAGTATCTGCCCAGTTGAGGCGGTAGCAAATGGTGGATCCAGGTACTTTTCCCTTTCCCCTGTTCCCCTCTCATGATGATGGCCAGTTGGTTCACCTTAGTGTCTTCTAGGGCACAGGCTACCAACCCCACCAACCATCTTTTCAGGCAATCCTCCCAAAAAGGTTGATTGGTCGTTTTTACCGTGGCAGCCAAACGGGCGATGTAATCCGTCTGTCCGTCATATTTCCTCAGCCCATAGAAATATTCCTCATAAGGGTTGTAGTTCTTGGCATATCGCGAGTTGACCAAGCTCTTCACCGTGTTGAGCTGGCACGACATCCCGTTCATCAGCAAGTCGTAGAAGATGGAGTTGTAATCCTCTTTCCTCATGATGACGAACGGGACTGCCTGAGCCTTCGTTTTCTTTGTCTTTTTCACTATTTCCTTGAATTCCAACTGTCCGAGTACGGTGTTTCTGCGGATTTGGTAATGCTCCGTCAGGTATTCTATGATTTTGACGGCAAGCGGCTTCTTCTTTTCCTCTTCCTGCTTGTCCGTGCGCGACGTGTAGTTGTATGCGTTGTTTATGATCCGTGAGATGTCCAGGTCGGGCGCACCGAACTGTTTGGCAGCCAATGCCGCTACGGCTGCAACGGGCAGGTCTTTCCGGTAACATTTGTTTCCCAGTGCATAGATGAAGTTATCCCTGTTTCCCGGTTCATACGTCTTCTGCCTTTGCAAACTGCGCACGCAGCTTTGGAATTCCATCTGTATTCCCTGTCCGATTTGCGTGCAATCTACCGATGCATCTCCTGGCATCTCTTCTTTCAACCACTGCCTGGACGATTTTTTCTTCTCCACCGGTTTGGGCGGAAGAATGGTAATATCCGGTATCACCACCCGTTTCAAAGCCTTCTCGCAGATGTATATCTCAGGATCGTAAGAGGTGAAGAACAGCCTGCCGATGTCACTTCCGCTGGCATCCACTTCTACACCGCACAGTTCCTCGTAATAGTCTTTGGCATAGCCGAACATCTGTTTGTGGTATTGCTCCAGTTCTTCGTAGCCGATTTCTTTGCGTTGTAATAACTCCTCACGCAGTCGGCACGAAAGGGTATCCTGCATGTAAACTCCTATTTTCAGTCCGTTTCCTGATGGACTGGTAAAGCAAAACAGGGTATGGGGGCTTTTCATGATGAGTTTTTTGCACCGTTCCATACTGTTTTCCGGTACTCCGTCCAGATCCATCATCTGCAAGTCATTGTAGATGTCAATCATTTCGGGTACCCTTCGTTCTTTGTAAGTGGCGGAGAGCGTGCTACCCGTCAACTGTCTTTTTACGCGGGCGGCCTCTTCCTTCTTTCCATAACGTGTCAATGCCCTGATTTTCTCTATAATTTTTTCATTTACCAGGGAAGATATTTCCTGTAATTTTTCAGAGAGAAGACAGTCTCCTGCGTTTTTGCTAAATCCGCAAAAGGTGGAGATAAAGATTTCTTTTCCGGTTGTGTTCATACTTCGGCTCGATTTTAAAGTTATAGTTTGATGCCGGCAAAGTTAGAACGTTGTTTCTGAAGTATAAATCGTGGTTTTCGGCACCCGAAAACCACGATAAATTCAGTGTGGATTATTCCTCCCCGTGGTAAAGGTAAGTCTCTGACCTTATGCTCTCTAAGGTAATGCTCCTCTCAGGATTGTTCTCATCCCTGACATCATAGAATTTGTAGATGTAATCTGCCAGTTTGTTGAAATTGTTCTTTCCCGGTAAGGTTAATCCGCCTTGCTCCCATAATAGGACGATCATTTCAAGAAACTCTTTGTGTGAGCCTGTTATGATACATCTTTGAAGTGGATTTTTCACTGCATCAATTACTTTTTGCAGTTTTAGAGATAATTTACTGTCTTGGATTTTGATACCCAACTCTTCACATTCGAATGTAAACGTGCAATTAGCACTTTTTTACGATGCTTTTCATTGTTTTTAAATTAAAATCTTTGTAAAGATACTAATTGTTTTTCTAAACGAGCTTTTTAAGTCGAGTTTCTTATACGTGTATATAAACCTTCTAAGAGTATTGTGTTTGTGTAGTAATAGGAGGAGGGGGTACCACCTCCTATTACTACACAAACACATAATCATATAGTAAGTTTCTGACGGTGATTTGAAAAAACGGAAGGGGAAAGTGTTTCAATAGACGTTCGTTTAATGGCAC
>ERZ773242.2088-NODE-2088-length-17416-cov-4.286159_pt1 | contig 17416 bp, 20 predicted proteins | sample MGYA00511077_ERZ773242 | MGnify/ENA primary metagenome ERZ773242 (study PRJEB29015, sample SAMEA2737754) | human gut metagenome | biome: human gut; feature: human-associated habitat; material: faeces | place: China | collected 2012 ... | reverse complement strand
GTTGCCGCAGGAATTGTAGGAGATCTGCAGGGAACCGCACTCGTCGCAGCGGTCAACGTGTCCTCCGAGCTTTGCGGTCCGGCAGGTACGGATTGCGGATATGACCTTGAGCTGCTGCTGGCTTGGGCGGTACTGTGCCAGATAATCATCGATGTACAGATCAAAGACCTGCTGCAAATCGGCTCTATGTTCTGTCATAAGGACTTGTCACACCGCGCGGACCTGCCAGATGGACATACCTTTGCGTTGACGCAAGAGAAGCGTGCCCCAACGCTTCCATCGTTTGAAACAGACCGGTGTTTGTGGCAACCAGATGTGTCGCAAAACTGTGACGGAGCGTGTGCGAAGTGACGTGCTTTGCAATCCCGGCATTTTTTACAGCGGCATCCAACGCCATTTGGAAAGAACGAACGCTGACGTATTTGCAGGTATAATCCTTGCTGGGGAAGAAATAATCCTTGGGACGGTACTGCCGCCAGTATTGTTCCAGCTCTCGAAGGCATTGCTCCGAGAGAACGGCACGCCGGTCTTTTCCACCTTTGCCTTCTGTAACGGAGATTTGCATGGTGTCGCGGTGAATATCGCCCACACGAAGCCGAACCGCTTCGGAGACGCGCAGACCGGAAGAGTACATAACAATCGCTATCATAGGGCTGTGTCCGAGGATCGCGCAGCTTTTCGTTCCGCACATCTTGTATCACCTCGCATGTAGTCTAATGGCTTATATTTCGTATTCTATCAGTCGCTATTTTCTGCGTCAAGAAAAATGTAAGCTTATAGGGAACGAATTTGCCTCAATCAGCATACAGGTGGGGAGAATCAGATGGATAAAAAGTTGCTGGGAAAACGAATCAACACCGCGCGAAAGGATAGGGGCTGGACAAGTGAACGGCTGTCCGAAGCCTGCAACATCAATGCGACATATCTCAGGCAAATAGAGTCTGGCGCAAAAACACCCAGCCTGCAGGTTTTCGTAACGCTTTGCAGTACGTTGAATGTTTCCCCAACATATTTGCTTGCGGACAACCTGAACCTGACAGAATCGCAGGATTTGGATTCCCTGCTTGCTCTTTGCCGCTCGGCCACACCAAAACAGATGAACATGATCGTCGCAATGGTCCGCAGTGCGCTTGAATCGGTCGAATAGTTTTTTTAAGCCCCTTGCTGTTTGGCTTTAAGCTGCCATATCATGCGCCACCAACGCCGTGTAATAGCTGTTCATCGTGCTTGGCGCGTTGAACAACATTGCCAGCAGATATTGCCGGATATTCCGAATCCTCGTTGTATTCTGCTTCAAGCAGTCCATGACGAAACGAATATGCTCGCTGTTCAGCTTCAGCAGCTTCGAACGCACGACCTCGGCGGGGTAGTCATTGCCTGCAACGCGGATTCGGCTGCGCGTGCTGCAAACTGTCTCCTGCACCAGGTCGACGATCTCGTCAAGCTGTTCCCGGTCAACGTGAGGATCACTTGCCAGAACGTCGTAGTCAATATTCTCTAAGATCAAGTCCCGGTAGCGTTCAAACGATTCCTTCGCTTCCGTTCGCTTCTGCACGGGAGTCTCCGGGAAACCGGAAGGGAAAGGAATTGAATCGGTAATTGATAAGTCTGTACTTTGTCTTTTTCTTTTCTTAGTACTCTTAGTATTTAATTGCATTGGATTTTCCAACGTAGGTTTCTCCAACATAGGCTTTTCCAACGTTGGGTTATTCAACGCAGGCTTTTCCTGCGTAGGTTCTTCCGGCGTTGGCTCCGCGTGCGGCTGCTCGTAGATCGTGTAGACGGTTCCGCGCAGGCAGCCGCGCTCATCGCGTTCGCGGCTGCGCTTGATGTAACCGGCACGTTCCAGCTCGCGCACAGCTTCGCGGATGGCGTCGATGCTCTCTTTGTTGATCTGTGCAAGCCCCTGCAGCGTGTAATCCCAATCGTCCGGCAGCGACAGCATCTGCGAGAGCAGTCCTTTGGCCTTGAGAGACAACGTATGGTTGCGGAGATGGTGGTTGGACATGACCGTGTAACCTTTGTTTTTCTCGACACGGAATACAGACATTTTTGTGACCTCCTTCGTCTCAGGTTTCAAATTTAAGAAAAGAAAAAAGCGGCGTTTCAACCCTCTTTTCACGAGAGAGCGAAACGCCGCTTCATTTTGTATCTTGGTTTGTATTTCAATATTTCGTCAGATTGCGAATAGACCGGTACAGTATCTTGTGGTATGATGCCAACGTTTGTTGTTTGAGCTTTGCAGAGGAGGGCAATCACCATGCAGTACACCGATAACGAGGCCGCATTGATCGGCGGCCTGATTTCAAACTATTTCTTCCAGCCGTCCGTGGACGCAAGGCTCCGCGAATCCTATCGCCGGGTGCTGCGCCATCTGCGCGAGAATACGCTCTCTGCGTCTGATCTGAGCCGCATTCAGAACGCGTTGACCTTCCTGTCGCCGCTCTGCCGGGACACCCGCGAAGCCCACAAGGACATGATGGGTGTGACATTAAAAACCGATGCTCTGCTGAGAGCCAGCAGATAAACGACCACCCGCTGAACTGGCAGCGGGTGTTTTGCTTTCTCGCGTCCCAGCATCGCCAATACGCTGTGATTTCGTCCTGGGACGGGCGGAGGAGGCTTGCCTGCGGTCTTAACGTCTGAAACGTCGCACAGCTGGCTAACGCGCTGGTATCTGTGCTTGGAGTGAGTGTTTGGCAAGACCAACAAAAACGCCGGTCGAAATTCTACATTTTGCCGAGAGCAAAAAAGAGCCGCTTTCCCGAAAAATTCCCGGAAAAGCGGCCCAAAATCGCGTGGGTAAAGGTTCAAGTCCACTGATTTTGCCAAAACCCTTTTTGATATCTTTTTTTCCAACTTCAAAAAATGGGCGCAAAAAAACCCGGAAGCCGTTGAAACTTCTGGGTTTTTCGCGTAGATATCTTTTTTGGTTCTACTAGATGGTGGACAGTACAGGACTCGAACCTGTGACCCCATGCACGTCAAGCATGTGCTCATACCAGCTGAGCTAACTGTCCAACGCGGTTTGCAGGAGTTATTATAGGGGCAAGGGGGCAATTTGTCAAGCATTATTTTCATTTTCCGCAAAAAAAGCAAAAAGTTCCGTCTGCGTGAAAAAAGCATAAAAAAGCACTTGACAAATCGCTCTCGCGGCGCTATGATATGCCCAACCTACCGAACAGGTAGAGATTTGAGGAGGGGAGAACGCCAAATGACTCGTTTCTGTGCCATTATGATGATGCCGATGGACATGCGCCGCATGTGCATGTGCTTTGCCGCGTCCATTCCGATGTGTTCTCCTGAGATCGCCGCCTGACCGTTCTTGCGGCCGCGCGAAGAAGCGTTTTTCCGGGAGGCTCCATCGGGGCTTTCCGGTTATTTTTTTGAGGAGGTTTCCCATGCTGCACTACGAAGCCCTCATCCGGGCGAACCTGAAAGGCGGGCGAATGTGTCGCCGCGATCGATCCGGACTTCTGATACATCATCATAAATAAATCGAAACAAAGAAAGGTTTGACTATCATGAAAAAGATTCTTGCACTGCTCGTTGTGACTGTTCTCCTGCTCACCGCGCTGACCGCCTGCGGCAGCAAATCTTCCAGCATTACCATCGCCGTCCCGAACGACGCGACGAACGAAGCCCGCGCGCTGCTCCTGCTCCAGGACAACGGCTACATCAAGCTGAAAGACGGCGCCGGCATCACCGCCACCATCAATGACATCGCCGAGAACCCGAAGAACATCACCTTCAACGAGGTCGAGGCCGCACAGGTTCCGAACGTTCTGAAGGACGTCGACTACGCCATCATCAACTCCAACTACGCGATCCCCGCCGGTCTGAACCCGACGACCGATTCCCTGCTCATTGAAGGCTCCGCCTCCGCCTATGGCAACGTCCTCGTCGTGAAGGAAGGCAACGAAGAGACTGATAAGATCAAGGCTCTCAAGGCCGCCGTCGCCAGCCAGCAGGTCGCTGACTACATCACCGAGACCTACGGCGGCGCCGTCGTCAGCGTCGTGGAGAACCCGGGCAATGGCTATGACGACTCCGTCGACTACGACGCCCTCGCCGGCACGACCATCACCGTCGCCGCAACGCCCACCCCGCACGCCGAGGTCCTCGCCGTCGCCAAGGAGATCCTGGCCGCGAAGGACATCACCCTCGACATCAAGGAGTTCACCGACTACGTCCAGCCGAACAACGTCGTGGAGAGCGGCGAGATCGACGCCAACTACTTCCAGCACGTTCCGTATCTGGATGACTTCAACGCCGAGAACGGCACGCACCTCGTCTCCGTTCTGGTCGTCCACGTGGAGCCGATGGGCCTCTACGGCGGCAAGCAGACCAGCCTTGACGCGCTGAACAAGTAAGAAGATTTCATGGGAATAACGCTGACGGCGAAATGCTGACAGCGTTATTCCTGTATGTCGGAGGAACAAGATGATCGAGATACAACACCTGACCAAGACGTTTACCACAGCCGGCGGCGTCACTGAGGCGCTGAAAGATGTGTCGCTGACCATCCCGGACGGCGAAATCTACGGCATCATCGGCATGAGCGGCGCGGGCAAGAGCACCCTCGTCCGCAGCATCAACATGCTCGAGCGGCCTACCAGCGGCAAGATCGTCATCGACGGCCGCGACATGGCGGCGCTCAGCGAGGCAGAGCTTCGCGCGGCCCGGCGCGACATCACCATGATTTTTCAGGGCTTCAACCTGCTCATGCAGCGCACGTGCCAGCGCAACGTTGCCTTCCCGCTGGAGCTGGCAGGCATGAAGCGCGGCGACGCGATGAAGCGCGCAGCAGAGCTTCTGGAGCTGGTCGGCCTCGGCGACAAGCTGAAAAACTATCCTTCCCAGCTCTCCGGCGGCCAGCAGCAGCGCGTGGCCATCGCCCGCGCCCTCGCCACGAAGCCGAAGATCCTCCTCTGCGACGAGGCCACCAGCGCGCTCGACCCGCAGAGCACCCAGTCCATCCTCGGCCTCATCCGTGACATTCACGACCGTCTCGGCATCACCGTCATCGTCATCACGCACCAGATGAGCGTCGTCGAGCAGATCTGCACGCGCGTCGCCATTCTCGACGGCGGCGAGGTCGCCGAAGAGGGCAAGGTCAGCGAGGTCTTCGCCGCGCCGCAGTCGCAGGCGGCCAAGCGCCTCGTCTATCCCGAGGGCTATGAGCAGCCGGTCGTCAGATTCGACGAAGGCAAGATGCTCCGCGTCGTCTTCAACGGCGCCAAGGCCACCAAGACGCCCCTCATCGCGCAGATGGCGCTGGACTGCGGCATCACGGCCAGCATCCTCGGCGCCTCCACCAAGGGCATCGGCGAAAAGGCCTACGGCAATATGCTGCTCGGCATCCCCGGCAAGCTGAACATCCCCGGCGGCGACGCGGAATTGCAGCGCGCCATGGACTATCTGCGCAGCATTCCGGACATTTTTGTAGAGGAGGTCGACGGCCATGTCTGAGTTTTTCCAGTCCGAAGCGTTTCAGAATGCGCTTGACATTCTGATCCACCAGTTCCCGCTCGCCATCTGGGAGACGGTCTATGTCACGATCCTCTCCACGTTCTTCGCCGTCGTGATCGGCCTGCCGCTCGGTGTGCTGCTCGTCGCGGGCGAACATAACCGCATCCTGCGCGTCCCGCAGTGGATCCTGAGCGTGCTGAACGTGATCATCAACCTGCTCCGCTCCATCCCCTTCCTGATCCTGATGATCCTCGTCTTCCCGCTCACGCGCCTCATCGTCGGCACCGTTGTCGGTACGCCCGCAACTGTCGTGCCGCTCGTGATCGCGTCGTTCCCGTTCATCGCGCGCCTGGTCGAATCCAGCCTGCGCGAGCTGAACCCCAACATCATTGAAACGGCGCAGAGCATGGGAGCTTCCCCGATGCAGATCGTCTGCCGCGTCATGCTGCCCGAGAGCGTCCCGTCCCTCATCTCCAACGCCACCATCGCCGTCACCACCGTGCTCGGCTATTCGGCCATGAGCGGCATCATCGGCGGCGGCGGCCTCGGCAAGATCGCCATCAACTATGGGTATTACCGCTATCAGTACATCGTCATGGCGTTCGCCGTCATATTCCTGATTCTGCTCGTGCAGATCTTCCAGAGCGTTGGTACCAAGCTCGTCGCCAAGTGTGACAAGAGATTGAAATAATCGTCCGCCGCAAAGCAGACAGCGGACATCAGGAGGGAATACCATGATTTCCACCAAGGGCCGTTACTCCATCCGGATCCTGCTCGATCTGGCGGAGCACGGCAGCAGCGGCGGCTATACGCCGATGAAAGAGGTCGCCGTGCGGCAGGAGATCTCGCTGAAATACATCGAGCGCATCCTGCCCCCGCTGAAAAACGCAGGACTCATCGCCAGCACACACGGCATCGGCGGCGGCTACCGCCTGACGCGCCCGCCGGAGGATTATACCCTCTGGGAGATTCTCTGCATCGCGGAGGGCGATCTCGCGCCCGTGGCCTGCTTACAGCCGAACGCCGTGCCCTGCTCCCGCGCGGCCGAGTGCCGGACGCTGCCGGTCTGGCAGGGCTATTACAAGCTGACCGAGGATTATTTTTCCGGCATCACGCTGGCCGACCTGATGAACGTGCCGCTGGCCGACAACTATGTGATTTAGGATGATCGTATGCTGAACCAATTTTCCAGAACCGAATTGCTCCTTGGCCACGACGCCATGGAAAAGCTCGCCGGGTGCCGCGTGGCGGTGTTCGGCATCGGCGGCGTCGGCGGTTATACGGTCGAGGCGCTGGCCCGTTCGGGCGTCGGCGCGCTCGATCTCATCGATGACGACCGCGTCTGCCTCACCAACATCAACCGCCAGCTTCTCGCCCTCCGCACCACGGTCGGCCAGTACAAGGTCGACGTCGCGGCGGAGCGCGTCCACGCCATCAACCCGAACTGCACCGTCACGACCCACAAGTGCTTCTACCTGCCGGAAACGAAGGATCAGTTCGACTTCACGCAGTACGACTACGTCGTCGACGCGATCGATACCGTCTCCGGCAAGCTCGCCCTCGTCGAGCAGGCGAAGGCCGCCGGAACGCCTATCATCTGCGCCATGGGCGCAGGCAATAAGGTCGACCCCACAGCCTTCCGCGTGGCCGACATCTATGAGACGTCCGTCTGCCCGCTGGCGCGCGTGATGCGCGTCCAATGCCGGAAGCGCGGCATCAAAAAGCTCAAGGTCGTCTACTCGCAGGAAAAGCCGCTCCGCCCTGTGGAGGACGCGGCCATCAGCTGCCGGAACCATTGCATCTGCCCGCCCGGCACGGCCCGCAAATGTACCGACCGCCGCGACATCCCCGGCTCGACTGCGTTCGTCCCTCCTGTGGTGGGATTGATCATCGCAGGCGAGGTCGTAAAGGATCTCGTGGGCGAGATCGCCGCAAAGCCCGCCAAGGGCTAACATTTGAACACGGAGTGATAACATGCAAGATTATGTCCAGCTGGCCAAGGATTTCGGCTTCACAGACGCGGCGCTGCTGCCCGTGGCCGATCTGGTCGTCGTCCCGGCCTATCGCTGCTTCTGCGAAGAAAATCTCTGCGGCAACTATGACGTCCTCCCCGTCTGTCCGCCGATGAGCGGTACCGTCGAGGAGATGACGGCCAACATGCGCCGCTATCAGACGGCGCTCGTCCTCACGATCGAGACGACACCGAACTGCTACACCGACAAGGCCGAGCAGAAGGCCGCCAAACGCGCGCAGAACATCCTCACCGAACAGCTCATGGACCAAATGCGCGCCGACGGCCAGACCGATCTTCTGATGATGGGCGCAGGCCCGTGGAAGACCGCCTCCTGCATGTCGGCCTACTGCGTCGACGCGCAGAAGATGGCCGACGCTGTCCACATGAAATGCTGGGAAAACGACGGTAAGATCCGTTATTTCTCCCTCATCCTCTTCGGGCAAGCCTGACGACGAAAATCCCCGCGTCCATCCTGTTCGATGGACGCGGGGTTCTTTTTATGCTTCCGTCTGTTTTGCGGCGCTGCGCTTCCGCCGCCGCGGACGGCGGCGCTTCGGCGCGCTGGCCAGCTTTTCATACACGGCGTTCAGCTCTTCGCTCGGCTCATAGACCAGCCGGTTCGCGCGGAGCTGTCCGTCCTCCGTCGGAACGATGCGCACGCGCAGATAAAACTCGCCGTCCTCCGGGCAGGAAGCCATCGTAAAATACCGCCGTCCTGGCTGGGCATACCACTTCCCGGCCCGCATCGGCCCGCCGCAGACCGGGCAGACGTTCTCCGCGCCGCTCATCGCGCCGAGCAGCTGCGTCCGGTTCTCATAACCCTTGTGGACGCTCCGGGCCAGACACCCCGGCAGCTCCGCGCCGTGGAAGCCGTTCTCATGGTCGCGCAGCGACTGCTCATACACCGCAATGCCCTCCGCGAGCTTCAGGCGCGCGCAGATCAGCGCCGTGTGGTACGCGTCGCCCAGCGCGTCGTGCGCGGGGCGGCTCGGCTCGATCTCCATGATCTCCAGCGCCGTTTTCAGCGCCTTCTGGTTGCTTGAGCCGTCGGTCTGCGCATTGAAAATGAGCTGCGCGTTGTACCACCGGTTCGCCCAATCGGCCTCCATGCCGTGCACGGCCAGATTCTCCCGGAGCACCGCGATATCGTCAAAGCCCCACGTCAGGATGACGATGTCCTCGCCGCACCACGCGCGGAACCGCTCGATCGCCTCGGCGAACGGGACGCCGCGCTCGCGCAGGACGCTGTCGCGAATGCCGGTGAGCTTCGCCACCTTGCTGTTCATTTTTTTGAAGTATTTCGGCCGGATCAGCACCTGAAATTCATCGCCGATCTCCTGATCCTCGCTCATGCGCACCGCGCCGATCTGCACGATCTCGCCGCGCATCGGGCTTGGCAGCGGCTGCCGCGCCGCGCTGGAACCCGGCCACGCCTGATTCCATTCCATATCCAGAATGATGTACTGCATACTCGTTCTCCCTCTGTCGTTCAACGTCTATCGTATCACACCCGCGGCCCCATGTAAACAAAAAAGTGGCCTTCTGCATAGTCTGAAACGAAAAAGGAGCGTGAAATTTATGCCATTTCTCTTTCTCAGTCCCTCCACGCAGGATTTCAACCCCTACGTCACCACCGGCAACGAGCAGTATTGGATGAACCGCATCGCCGACGAAATGGAGCCGTACTTACGCGCCTCCGGCGTCAACTTCACCCGCAACAACCCCGCAGGCAGCGCCGCACAATCCATCCGCGATTCCAACGCCGGGCAGTATGACTTCCACCTCGCCCTGCACTCCAACGCCATGCCCGAGGCCTCGGCCGGAACGGCCCGCGGCGTCGACATCTATTACAGTCCCATGAGCGAAGCGGGGCTGCGTATGGCGAACATCATCGTCGACAACCTCCGCCCCATCTATCCGCTGCCGGACAAAGTCCGCGCACTTTCCACCGTCGCCATCGGCGAGGTTCGCCGGACGCGCGCGCCCGCCGTGCTCGCGGAACTGGGCTATCACGACAACCTCGAAGATGAGGCGTGGATCACCGGCAACATCGAGCCGATTGCCGCCGCGCTGGTCGAGTCCGTCTGCGAATACTTTGGCCTCCCCTTCCTCCAGCCCATGGTGCGGCAGGAGGGCACGGTCGTCCTGACCTCCGGTGCGCTGAATCTGCGCGCCGCGCCGAGCTATGACGCGCCGGTGTATCTGCAAATTCCTAACGGCGAGACGGTCACCGTCTGGGGCGAATATGACAACTGGTACGTCGTCGAGTACGACGGCACCTTCGGCTATGTCCGCGGCGAATACCTCCGCCTCAACGGCGAATCGGTCATTCAACCGCGCTAGAGCGTCTCTCGTCCCCTGTAGTGGCGACCAATGGCCACCCGGTGTTTTTGCGCCCCCGTTCTTTTCTTTCTCTTCTTTGAGAAAGAAAAGAATCGCCGCGCCCGGTGAAGAAAAGAAAGAGAATCTTCAAAACCGGAAGTGCATCCCGTGCCGCCATCATGTGACAGCTCAGTTGCCCGGTCATATTTGCCCGCCCCAAGTCACCTTTCCGTAGGCAACTACGCGCCGCACGCTATCTTGATGATGGCGGTCAGGCATCATTTTGCGGATACGGTTTGTAGGGGCGGACGACTCTGTCCGCCCGCAAACGTCGGTTTTGCTGTGTAGCTCTGCCGAAAGGTGATGCGCAGAGCGCAGAGACCTTTCGGGTGGTAGGGACGAACGCAACGGACGGCTGATGGCTGAGATCTTCTGAGTCAAATTCAGGACAACGGTATGCACTGGCCCTCTTTCTTTTCTTGGAAGATTGAAACCGTTCTTTTCTTTCTGGCAGAGAAAGAAAAGAACGGTTTCAAAAAGCCCTCAGCTCTCTGGCAGCTTCCGCTCCGGGAGATCCCCGATGACCCAGCCCTGCGGCTTCTTACACACCGGGCAGACCTTCCATGCCTCCTCGGCCAGCACGATATGGCCGCAGTTCGCACAGCGCCAGACGATGGGCTTTCCCTTTTTGTAGAGTGTGCCGGTCTGCATCTGGCTGTACGCCTCGCGGAACACGTCGCGGTGCAGCCCCTCGATCTTCGCGATCTGCTCCCAGAGCGCCGCCACATCCGGGAATCCTTCCTCTCTGGCCGCGGCGGCGAACGCCGGATAGACATTCAGGAACTCCTGTTCCTCGCTGTGCGCGGCCTCGTAGAGGTTCTCCATCGTCATGCCGTGCGTAAACGGATAGCCCGCCGCAACGTCGATATTCTCAATCGGCTGCTTCCCGTGCTGCTGAAGCTTCTCCAAAAACTGCTCCGCATGGGCCAGCTCATTGGCCGCCGTCTGGTCAAAGATGCGCGCCAGATACTCCCATCCCTCCGTCCGCGCCGTCGCGGCGTAAAGGGCGTAGCGCGTGCGCGCCTGTGATTCCCCGGCGAACGATCGGGCCAGATTCTGACAGGTCTTCGTGTCCATAAACTCCATTGTGTCATCCATCCTTTCGCCGGTAGTATCTGCAAAACCGGAAAAAGTATGACCGCTTGACAGCCTTTGTATAATAGAATCAGATGAAAACACAAGCTTTCCAAAGGAATTTCTGCAATGAAACAACGATTTTTTGCCATCCTTCTGGCGCTGGCGCTGCTGCTTTCCGGCTGCGCCGCACAAAAAAGTGAACCATCCGCCGACATCCTCGCCACGACCGCGCCTGTCGCGCAGATCGTGGGGGCCATCACGGCTGGAACGGATCTGACCGTCGCAACGCTCATTTCCGAGCCGGTCTCTTGTGTCCACGACTATGCCCTCTCCGTCGATCAGATGCGCGCCGTCGAGCAGGCGAAGCTCATCGTTATCAGCGGCGCAGGACTCGAAGAATTTATGGGCGACACTCTTGCCTCCTGCGACGTTGTCATCGACGCCTCCGAAGGTCTGGCGCTCCTGCCCGGCGAGGAGGGCGAATCCGACCCGCACACCTGGCTCGCGCCGGAGAACATGATCGCCATGACCCACACCGTCGAGACCGCGCTCGCCGCGGAATATCCGCAGCACGCCGCCCTGTTCGCGGAAAATGCGGACATCTGGTGCGGAAAATTGGACGAGCTGCAGTCCTACGGCGAGCAGCATCTTGCCGATCTCTCCTGCCGCAGGCTCGTCACCTTCCACGACGGCTTTGCCTACTTTGCCAAGGCTTTTGATCTGGAAATCGCTGCCTCGATGGAAATTGAAGCGGGAAGCGAACCCTCTGCCCGTGAGCTCGAGGAGATCATTTCCCTCCTGCAAGATCAGGGCATCCCCGCCGTTTTCACCGAGATCAACGGCACGGCAGACGCCGCGGAGCTTGTCGCGCGTGAGACGGGCTGCGCCGTCTTCTCGCTTGACACTGCCATCAGCAGCGCCAACTATCTCTCCGCCATGACCCAGAATATCGACACCATAAAGGAAGCATTGGGATGATACCATTCAAACACCCGAACGGCGGCGACTGCGAACACGCCTGCTGCCTGAAAATCGAACACTTATCTGTCAAATTTGGCGGCGAGGCCGCGCTGGACGACGTCAATCTGCACATGCACTGTGGGCAGATGGTCGCCCTCATTGGACCGAACGGCGCGGGCAAATCCACGCTCATCCGTGCCATCCTCGGCCAGCGGGAATACGAGGGCAAGATCACGTTCCACGCCGCCGATGGCCGCGAGGAAAAGCTCCGCATCGGCTACGTCCCACAGAGTCCCACGTTTGACCCCGCCGACGCGGTCAGCGTCATGGACCTGTTCACCTGCTGCATCTTCAAGCGCCCGGCTTTCCTGCGCCCGACGCGCGCGATGCGCGAAAAAGTGACCGAGTGCCTCACGCGCGTCCACGGCGAGGGCCTGATTGACAAGCGCGTCGGCACGCTCTCCGGCGGCGAGCTGCAGCGCGTACTGCTCGCCCTCGCGCTCGAGCCGATGCCGAACATCCTGATCCTGGACGAGCCGCTCTCCGGCGTCGACGTGGAGGGCATGGAGCTGCTGATGCAGATGCTTGACGAGATCCGCAAAAAATACGACCTCTCCATTCTCATGACCACGCACGATTTTTCGATGCTGCCGCGCTATTGCGACCGGGTCGTGCTGCTCGCGGGCGGAAAGCTCATTAAAAAAGGGACGCCGCTGGACGTTTTGAACTCGGACGAGTTCGCCCGCGCGTTCCACATGGGAGGTGACGCGGAATGACCCTCTGGTATGCCCTCTGCGACGCGCTCGGCGCAGAGTTTTTGTCGATGAACTTCATGAAAAACGCGCTGCTCGCCGTCATCGTCATGGCGCCGCTCTTCGGCCTGCTCTCCACGATGATCGTCACGGGCAAGATGAGCTTTTTCTCCGACGCGCTCGGCCATTCCGGCTTCACAGGTATCGCCATCGGCGTGCTCTGCGGCGCGGCGCTGCCGATCTGGTGGGCTGTCGGGCTGGCGGTGGCGTTCGCGCTGCTGTTCTCGTTCGTGCGCAGCCGCTCGAGCCAGTCGGCGGACACGATCATCGGCGTCTTTTCGTCCACAGCAGTCGCCCTCGGCATCTTCATCGCCACGATGGGCGGCGGGAGCTTTACCAAATTCAATAAATACCTGATCGGCGACATTCTCTCCGTCACGCCCGGCGAGATCGGCGCGCTCGCGCTCGTGCTGCTGGCGGTCGCAGCCCTCTGGGTGCTCTGCTCCAATCAGCTGATCCTGACGGCCATCCATCCACAGCTGGCCTCCTCGCGCGGCGTGAAGACCGCGCGGAACGAGACGTTTTTCACGGTCGTCATTGCCGTCGTCGTCACGCTCGCGATGAGCTGGGTGGGCCTCATGGTCATCAACTCGCTGCTCGTCCTCCCGGCGGCCTCGGCGCGCAACGTCGCGAAAAATGTCCGGCAGTATCACCTGTTTTCCGTGCTCGGCGCGCTCGTCGCCTCGGTCGCGGGATTGATCCTCGCCTATTATCTCGGCTGCTCGGCAGGCGCGACGATCGCGCTGCTGCTCGCGCTCTTCTTCGCCGTGACGTTTGCCCTTCGCCGTACCCGCGCCTGATCAAACGGTATCCAATGGCCCCCTCTACTTAAAAGGGGCCTTTTCCGCTGCGGCGAGGATTGGGCAAACAGAGCCGTTTGCCCCTACAACAAAATTCCAGAACACAGCAAACCCCCGGCCCGCGATGCAGTCCGGGGGTTCATATTTCTTTCAATCTTCTTTCAACAGCATTGTGGCCTTGTCGTAGATGTCCGTGATCTCCTTGGCCGGGGCCTTGTCGAGCAGCGTCGCAACCACGGCACACAGCCAGCGAGACGAGGAAGGCGGGCAGCAGCTCATAGATGCCCGTCGAGGCCGACAGGAAGCTGTACCACAGCACATCGACCAGCGCACCGCCGACCACGCCCGCGATCGCACCGCGGTACGTGAAGCGCCGCCAGAACAGCGACAGGATGACGACCGGGCCGAACGCCGAGCCGAAGCCGCCCCAGGCGTTCTCCACCATGTTCATGATGGCCTGTGCGCCTTCGCCCTTGTTCGTCGCAATGATGTAGGCCACCACCGCGACCACCAGCACGACCACACGCCCGACCCAGAGGATCTCCTTGTCCGAGGCGTTCTTGCGGAATGCGGGCTTGTAGATGTCCGACGTGAACGAGCTGGACGCGACCAGCAGCTGGCTGTCTGCCGTGGACATGGACGCCGCCATGATCGCCGCGAGCAGCACGCCAGCGATGAACGCCGGGAACAGCCGCCGCGCCAGCGTGATGAAGATGGTCTTCTGCATCCCGTTTGCCAGCAACTCCTCCGCCACCAGCATCCGCCCGAAATACGCGATCAGGCACACGGAGCCGAGCGACAGGATAACCCAAATGATGGCGACCGTGGCGCTCTTTTTCACCATCGACGCCTTTTCGATCGACATGAAGCGCACGATGATGTGCGGCATGCCGAAATAGCCGAGGCCCCACGCGAGGCCGGAGGCGATATCCTTCCAGCTGGCCGTGAACAGGCTGCTGCCGAAGGCATATTCCGTGCCGTCATTGCCGACGATGACCTTCGAGAGCAGGCCGGTGTCCAGCTGCTCGGTCGCCACGATCATGATCGGAATCGCCAGCACGGCCACCAGCATCAGCAGCCCCTGGAAAAAGTCCGTCCAGCACACGGCCTTGAAGCCGCCAAGGAACGTGTAGAGGATCATGATGGCCGCGAAAATCAGCATTGCCGTCTGATTTGATAGGCTGGGGAAGACCGTCGTGAACACCGTCGCGCCGGAGACGAACGCCGACGCCACATAGATCGTGAAGCACACGAGGAAGATGACCGCGCAGATGATCTGCAAGGCAAGGCTCTTCGTCGCAAAACGGTTCGAGAGATACTGCGGAAGCGTGATGGAGTCCTTCGCCGCCTCGGAGAAGCAGCGCAGCCGCCGCGCAACCAAGATCCAGTTCAGGGCCGTGCCGATGGCGAGGCCGATGCCGATCCAGATCTGGCCAAAGCCGAAGGCCAGAATACTGCCCGGCAGGCCCATCAGCAGCCACGCCGACATGTCGGACGCCTGCGCGCTCATCGCCGTGACCCACGGACCCATGCTGCGCCCGCCGAGGAAATATTCCTTTTCGCCCGCGCCGCGCTCTTTGAAGAAGAAAAAGACGCCGATGCCGAGCATCAGGATAAAATACAATACAAATGCCAATACTTCGCCGTTGTCCATGATGCGATACACTCCCAAAAAATTCTGGCGTTATCTTAACACAACAGAAACTAGACCGCAATGCAGAACGGAGTATAGACTATAGTCTATACTCCATTCTGCATTTTGTTGAAAATCTGTTATATCTTAACGAAGATTTTACCGTACAAATTCCGTACTTTTTTCAGCACGATTTTCAGACAGGAAAAATTTATTTTTTCTGAAAGGCCGCGAGCAGCATCGGCATCGTGCGCTCGGCGTAGGATTTCAGCGAATAGTCGCCGTTGCAGATGCACCAGTCGTACATCAGCCCGCGCTCGAGGAGCGCGTAGAGCTTCGACAGCTCATTCACCGTCACGTCGTCACGGATCTGCCCGCGCTGCTGCCCCTCGGCGAGGATCGTCCGCAGCACGCGATAGTAGACCCTGCTGTGGTCGAGCAGGTGCCGCTCGCCCTTTGTGATGAGCTGTGAGGAAAACAGCCGCGCCAGCAGCTCCAGCGAGACCGTGTCCTCGATGAAGCCGAACAGCTCCCGCGTCAGATACGCCAGCTTCTCTAAACTGTCCATCTCCACTGGGATGCCAGGCCAGAGTTCCTCATATTTCTCATCAAACAGAATCGACAATGAGCTGAGCAGCGCGTCCTTCCCGTCAAAATAGTGGTAGAACGAACCCTTTGACGTCCCCGATTCCTCCACGATGTCGTCGACCGTCGTATTGTCGTACCCCTGCTCGTAGAACAGCCGCCAAGCGGCGGAGACGATCTTCTTCTTTGTCGTTTTTGTTTTCTTGCCGCCCATGGCGCACCTTCTTTCAGAATCGTTTCCGGATCTCTGCCGCACCGCGCTCCAAAACCGCATCCGCATCGCTGCCGAGCGCCTCACGCAGCCAGTGCTGCTCGTCCAGTCCGCCTTTGCCGTGCGGCACGGCCCAAGCGCCCGCGTCGCTCCCCGGCGCGAGATATGCGCCCAGCGCCGCCGCCTTGGCGACGGCGGCCTCCTGATAGGCCAGCAGAGGCTTCACGGCCTCGTCCGGGAAGCGTCCTTCGCCGACCAGATTGCCGATTGTCGCCAGTGTTGGAACCCAGACCGTCCGGCTCTCTGCGAGCTGGTGCAGCGTCTCCTCTGTGAGATACGCCCCATGTTCGACGGAGTCGATCCCGGCGGCAATCGCCGCAGAAACTGCCGCGTCCCCGTTCGCGTGCGCCATGACGGCAAAGCCTGCTTCATGTGCAATGTCTGTGATGGCCGCGACCTCATCCGCGGGCATCGGCGTATCGGTCAGTATGCCGTAGTGGTTGAAGTCCATCAGACCCGAGATCATGATTTTGATGAAGTGCCCGCCGCGCTCCTTGACCTCGCGCACCAGCGCACGGAACTCGTCGAGCGTCTCATATCCGCGGCCGATGAAGCTGCCGTAATGGCCGCGCTTGTAAATCGGGAAGCACGGCGTCCGGTAACAAATGCCGTACTCACCCGCGATCTTCGCCGCAAATTCGCCTGCGCCCCAGCGGTCGCCGCCGTCTCTCAGAAAATCAAAGCCGAGCGTCTGATAGTTTTTCAGTGTTGCCCGGATGAACACCTCGTCCGGCGCGGTCTTGTGCCGGGCGAGCGCCGCCTTCCAGTCGGAGCCGTCCAGCGTCATATGAATGTGACAGTCGCAGTGCATGCTTTTGCCTCTTTTCCTGCGTTTTCGCCCACATCATAGCAAATTTTCCTGCAAAAAGCAAGCACGCCCGATCCGGAGCGCAAAATGGCGGCGTCCTTCAGGAGAAGGCCGCCGCCGGATGGAAAGGGATAAGCTTATTGATGGATGACCGTGCCGGTCTTGCCCGCGATGCCGTCGCGCGCCTTTTCCAGCAGCGTGATGAGTGCCTTGCGGCCGGGCTTCGACTCGGCAAATTTGACCGCCGCCTCGACCTTCGGCAGCATGGAGCCGGGGGCGAACTGGCCTTCGGCGATGTACTTTCTGGCCTCTTCTGGCGTCAGCTCATCGAGGCCGCGCTGGTCGGGCTTGCCGAAGTTGACGGCGACCTTTTCGACCGCAGTGAGAATGATGAGCATGTCGGCGTCGAGCTGCTCGGCCATGCACTCGGACGCGAAGTCCTTGTCGATGACGGCGGGCACGCCCTTCAGATGATATTGGCCCTCCCAGATGACCGGGATGCCGCCGCCGCCGGCTGCAATGACGGCGTGTCCGTCGTTCATCAGGGCGCGGATGGTGGCAATTTCAATAATTTCGGTCGGCTTCGGGCTGGCGACGACCTG
>ERZ773242.2087-NODE-2087-length-17417-cov-3.970971_pt1 | contig 17417 bp, 12 predicted proteins | sample MGYA00511077_ERZ773242 | MGnify/ENA primary metagenome ERZ773242 (study PRJEB29015, sample SAMEA2737754) | human gut metagenome | biome: human gut; feature: human-associated habitat; material: faeces | place: China | collected 2012 ... | reverse complement strand
TTTTTAAATACGTTGCTAATTTTTCTTTTCCACGCGACAGGTGGCTTTTCACCGTTCCTGTCGGTATTCCTGTAATTCCCGCAATCTTTTCGATACTTAAATCTTCCATATAAAAAAGCGTGATGCAGGTTCTTTCTATTTCTTTAAGCGTCTTGAGCGATCGGTAGATATCCATCTTTTGACCGATGTTTTCCTGTTCGGCACTGTTGGCGGCGTCTATTTCTCTGGCGTCAAGGTCTGCTGTTTCTTTGCGGCTGCGAATATAATCATAAAATATATTGTAAGCAATTCGATACAGCCACGTGGAGAAACTGGACAAATTTCTGAAAGAAGCAATATTTGTATACGCTTTGATAAACGTGTCTTGTGCCAGGCCGTCACTCAATTCGCTGTCTCCGCAAGTCAGATTCAGGAAGAACCGCCGGACCGGTGATTGGTACTTCTTCACCAACTGGTCGAAGGCCTTAGTGTTTCTGAACACCACGACCTGCGCGACTAGCGATATATCATTGAGTTGATTCATCTTTGACTGTCATTTTCTTGATTTTCATCTTTCTTTCTACCGATGATCCACTTCCCGATTCCCATGAAAGTGATTAGCAGACCGATAGTGCCGATTGAAAATTCACCGGTAATAGCCCAGAGGAAGATGAAAAGTCCGATTCCCGTAAAGATGTTTTTGATGCCTTGCGTACGCGGATCATTCGGCTTGTCCTCCTTGAGGAAATCTTCCGGAAGCGGTTGTCCGGCAGCAAGAGCCTGTTCGACAAGGCGATAGCGGGCTTTCCGGTTCTTGTAGCGGAAGAAGAAAATGATGAATAGGATAAACACCGGAAAACCGAAGACTGCAATGATTGCGATGATAGGAATCAGAACATCCTCCATCGCATTGGATAGGCTGTACAGAACGCCATGATTACTTGTGTCCGTAGCAGTAACATTCTCTTTGGCGATAGAGTCGGTTGTGTCTGTGTCAACTACCAGAGTCGGTTCCGCCTGACTGATGGAGTCGTGGGCAACAGGATTCTGATTTTGAGCGACAGCCAGTGTGCAAGTGGTCAATACAACCATCAAAGCAAGTAGAAAATTTTTCATATAGATTGTTTTTTAAATTTGTTTCTTTGTTTGTTAGACGTAGTTAATGACTTAGAAAGTTGCAAAGAGACGAAATATTTTTGATATTTGCGGAAATTAATAAATGAAAAATGGAATTACCCGCTTCTTTTGTAGACTATACCCGCTCTTTATTAGGTGAAGAAGAATATGAAAAATTGGCCGTTGCCCTGCAGCAAGAACCACCTGTCAGTATCCGCTTTAACAATGAAAAATGGAAAATGCAGGATGAAGGGTTATCTGCTGTCCATTCTCCTTTCGACCGAGTTCCTTGGTCGTCCGAAGGGGTTTATCTGGACGAACGCCTGACTTTTACATTCGATCCGTTGTTTCATGCCGGTTGTTTCTATGTTCAGGAGGCCTCCTCGATGTTTGTAGAGCAGGCATTACGCCAATACATCAAAGAACCGGCAATAATGTTGGATCTTTGCGCCGCTCCCGGTGGAAAGTCTACCCATGCCCGTAGCGTGCTGCCCGAAGGAAGCCTGCTGGTGGCTAATGAAGTCATACGAAACCGTTCACAGGTTTTGGCGGAAAATCTTGCGAAGTGGGGACATCCGGATGTGGTGGTTACCAATAATGATCCGGCGGATTTCTCGGCTTTACCGTCTTTTTTTGATGTAATTCTCACCGACGTTCCTTGTTCCGGTGAAGGAATGTTCCGCAAAGACCCTGTGGCGATAGAAGAATGGACCCCGGAGAATGTAGAGATTTGCTGGCAGAGACAGCGGAGGATTATTGCTGATATTTGGCCTTGTCTGAAGCCCGGAGGCATTCTTATATATAGTACCTGTACCTTTAATACAAAAGAAGATGAAGAAAACGTACGCTGGATTCAGCAAGAGTTCGGGGCGGAACTGTTGCCGTTGGAAGTTCGGGAAGAATGGAATATAACAGGAAATCTGTTGAAAGATGAATCGACCGGGACCGTTCATTTGGAGGGCATTCCCGTCTATCACTTCTTCCCTCATAAAACGAAAGGAGAGGGATTCTTTCTGGCTGTTCTTCGGAAACCGTGCATAGAAACAGATGAAAACGAAACGAAGAAGGCATGGGAAACCATCAATTCACAGAAGTCTGCAATCTCAAAATCTACGATAGCGCGAGCTGCAAAGAAGAAAGGGAAACACGCTGGGAAAGGAGTCCCGTCTGTCGCTAAAGAGTTGATGGACGTAGCCCGGAGTTGGGTGAGGGACATCGGCAACTATTCTCTTCTGACCGATGCGGAAACCGTTTACGCCTTTCCCAATGCTCGTCTGGAAGAGTTGGAAGCACTTCGGCAGAATTTGAAAGTGATCCAGTCCGGTGTGTCGGTGGGTGAAGTGAAAGGGCGAGATTTGGTTCCCGCTCATGCGCTGGCACTGTGCCCTGTGCTGGTGCGTGACGGCGCTTTTGTCGTTGAGGACATTAGCTATGAGCAGGCGATAGCTTATTTGCGCAAAGAAGCTATTGTACTTCCTGCTGCGGTGGCTCGCGGGTTCGTGTTGCTTACTTATAGAGGCGTCCCGTTGGGCTTCGTGAAAAATATCGGCAACCGGGCTAACAATCTTTATCCGCAGGAATGGCGCATTCGTAGCGGCTATCTGCCGGAGGAACTTCGGATACTGTAAATTTCTCGGCACAATTAAAAAAAACAGGATAAGATCAGCTCGATAAATCTTATCCTGTTTACTTTCATAAGTAGATAAATACTTTCATAAGTAGATAAATACCTCCATAAGTAGATAAATCCCTTTTATATTTATAATTTGCTCTTGTAGATCCGCGCCATTGCCTTCTGGTATTGATTTTCCAGTTGCAGATAATTCTGGTGGCTCTGATAGAGCACGGACACCTCCACAAAGTACTCAATCATGCTGATTTGTCCTCCGGTCAAGGCCTGTTTGAGCAAGGCAAGATCTTGTTGCGACCGGAAAGTCCTCGTGTACTCCTCCATAGAAGCATGAAGCGTTTTGGCTTCCCGGTAAAGCTGTGCCAGTTCGGATTCTACATGCAAGGCGGCATTATCCCTTTGCAGATCTATGTTCAGAGCCTGTGCTTTGGCAATCTTCACCTTGTTCCGGTTTTCAAAAAGAGGGAAAGAGAATCCCACCACTAGGCCGTTGAAAGGAGTACCCGATTCCGTGTTCCGGCGGTAGCCCAGCTCCAGTTTCGGCAACCATTGCGACTTGTTGACAGCAATTTGTTTGCGGGCGACGAGGCTCTCGTTGCCAAGCGCCATCAACGTGCGGTCTGCCGATAACACCTCCGATTTCAGTATCTGATAATCAGTCGGGAAAGGCACGGCCGGGTATTGGCTCTCCTCGAAAACAACTGGAAGATTTCCGTTCAACGTACTCAATTCCTGCAATTTATTGCGCAGCGCCGTTTCGTTCAGAGACACTTCCGTCTTGACATTCAGCAACTCCAGATTGATCTTGTTCGTTTCGAGCGCATTGGCATCTCCTGTCTGCAGGCGTTTGGCGTACATTTTAGCAAGTTCTTCCGCATTGCGCAGGCGTTCTTCTAAAATCTGCTTCTGCTGGCGAAGCATAATGATGTCCAGGCAAAGCTCCTTTGCCTGCAATAGCTTCTCCTGCCGGAAGACATCCGCCTGGCTGTCGTAAGCTCCGATTTTCAGACGGTTCAGCTTGTTGCGCGTGGCGTATAAGCTGGGGAAGTCGAAGCTCTGCGAAACCACCAGCTCACCGATTGTTTCACTTTTATCTTTCGAGCCCCAGAGGTGTGCATAGGAAAGCGTAGGATCGGGCAGATTGTTGTCCGTTCTAGCCTCCAGTTTTTGCGACTGAATCAGCTGCTTGTTAGCCTGCAGCTCCTTGTTGTTCGTTTCGATATTTCTCAAAACCTGCTCAATGCTGTTCTGGGCTTGTGCACTGCCTGCGTTCAGGAGCAGAAGTGCCGCGCCGATAGTTATGATTTGTTTCATTTTCATCTTCTTTATTGGTTGTAAAATGCAATTACAGACTTGCTGAAGCCTTCTTGCGGTGCATCATCAGATAAACAATCGGGACGATGAATCCGTTCAGGAAAGTAGAAGTTAACAAGCCTCCCAGAATCACTTTTGCCATCGGACTCTGAATCTCGTTGCCCGGAAGATCACCTCCCAGAGCCAGCGGAATCAATGCCAGAGCAGAAGACAAAGCCGTCATCAGGATCGGGTTCAGACGGTCGAGCGAGCCTTGCATCACGCTGTCGTACACGTTCAGCCCCTCCACTTGTTGGAGATGATTGTAATGGCTGATGAGCAGCATACCGTTACGGGTAGCAATTCCGAACAGAGAGATGAATCCGATGATAGCGGGTATACTAACTTCCCCCGTTGTAAGTACCAATGCGAAAACGCCACCGATCAACGCGAGCGGCAGGTTCAGCAGGATAACTCCCGACTCCTTGACGCTGCGGAACTCATGATAAAGCAATAGAAAAATCACAACGATGCTGATAAATGAAGTCAGCGCTAATGTCCTGCTCGCCGCCTGCTCGCTCTCAAACTGCCCGCCGTATTCGATGTGGTAGCCTTCGGGCAATTGCACGGATGCGTCGATCTGCTTCCGGATGTCGTTTACCACACTGCGCAAGTCGCGGTCGGCTACGTTGGCGGAAATCACGATTTTCCGTTTCACGTTCTCACGGTTGATGGTGTTAGGCCCCATAGCCGATGTCACTTCCGCCACATAGCTTAGGGGGACTTTGCGTCCGTCGTTCGTGTCCACCATCAAGTTGCGGATTTTCTCCATCTCGTCACGGGCGTCGTTCTTCACCTTCACAATCAGGTCGAAACTCTTGCCTTGTTCGTACACCTGCGAGATCACTTTTCCCGCCAGAGCGACATTCACGTACTCGGAAAACTCCGGCAGTGTGATTCCGAACTTGGCCAGCATTTCGCGTTTGGGCTGTATTTTTAACTGCGGACGTTCGATCTGCTGTTCCACATTCAGGTCGGCGATGCCGGGAATTGCGCCGATCGCCTCTTTGATCTGATTGCCGATGGAAAACATCTTGTTCAGGTCGTCGCCGAATAGCTTGATGGCAATATTTGCTTTCGTACCGGACAACATGGCGTCAATCCGGTGGCTGATCGGCTGTCCGATTTCAATGTTTGCTCCTGTAATTGTGCCCAGCTTTTCACGTACATCCGCCACCAGTTCGCTGCGCGAGCGGTCGCCCAGTTCAAACGGAGCCTCAATTTCGGACACGTTCACACCCAATGCGTGCTCATCCAGTTCGGCACGTCCCGTTTTGCGGGCAACGGTTTGTATCTCCGGAATGGTCAACAGCAACTCTTCCGCGCGCTGTCCCATTTTGTTGCTCTCTTCCAGCGAGATACCCGGCAGAGAACTGATATTGATTGTGAACGAACCTTCGTTGAAAGAAGGGAGGAAGCTACGTCCCAGCGTGAAGAACACACCGAGCGCCACGATGAAGAGAGCGATAGTTCCACCCAGTGTCACCCGTTTGTGCGCCAGCACCCAAGACAGTGCCTTTTCATAAATCCCTTTCATCCAGCGGGCTACGAAAGACTCTTTCAGTTCCTTGTTCGTCTTGTTGCTTCCCAACAGATAAGAGCAGAGCACCGGAGTCAGTGTCAATGCTACCACCGTCGAGGCGAATAACGCCACGATGAAAGCAATGCCCAGCGGGACCAGCATTCGACCTTCCATGCCACTCAGGAAAAATAAGGGGACGAAACTGACTACGATAATTAAAGTTGAGTTCAAAATCGGCATACGAACCTCCTTCGAGGCGTTGAACACCACTTCGAGCGTGCTCAATCTTTCCGCTTCCGCTTTCAGCCGGTTTTCACGCAAGCGCTTGTATACGTTCTCCACATCAACGATGGCATCGTCCACCAGCGAACCGATGGCGATTGCCATACCTCCGAGACTCATAGTGTTGATAGTCAGTCCCATATAATGCAGTGTCAGGATCGAAACGAGCAGTGAGAGAGGCAGTGTCACCAGCGAAATAAGCGTAGTGCGCACATTTGCCAGAAACAAGAACAGAACGATAACGACAAAGAGCGATTTCTTCACGTTGCCGATAGAACTTTCGATGAAGCGGCTTTGGCGGAAAATGTCCGTAGAAACCTTTACATCCGGTGGCAGGTTCTTCTGAAGGTCTTTTAGCGAAGCCTCCAGCTTGTCCGTCAGTTCCAGTGTACTGGTGGCGGGCTGCTTGGTCACAGTCAGCAGGACGGCAGGTTTTCCCCGTTCCGAAGCCGTACCCAATTTCGGCGCTTTGGGGCCTATCGCCACGTCTGCTATATCTTCCAGAGTGACAGGAAAGTTGTTCACCGTCTTTACCACCGCCTTGCCGAGCTGTTCCGTCTGAGTGGTGGAAAGCACGCCTCGCACTATATATTCATTTCCGAATTCGTAAAGCACTCCGCCGTTGGCGTTCAGGTTCATGTCTTGCGTCACCGCCATCACCTCACCCATCGAAACGCCGTAGTGGCGCATCCGCTCGGGATCAAGCTGAATCTGGTACTCTTTGATGTCTCCTCCGAGCCCCGCCACTTGCGCCGCTCCTCCGGTAGACAGCAGACGCGGACGGATGGTCCAGTCGGCAATCGTACGGAGGTCGAGCATGGAGGTAGAGTCGGCCGTCAGCCCGACAATGAGCATTTCGCCCAGAATAGAAGATTGCGGGCCGAGTGTCGGTTTTCCAACGTTGACCGGAAGCGATTCACTGACTACAGCGAGCTTTTCACTCACAATCTGTCGGGCAAGATAAATATCTGTTCCCCAGTCGAATTCCACCCAGACAACAGAAAAACCATTGGTGGAAGAAGAACGGACACGGCGTACGCCGGTAGCTCCGTTTACGGCAGTTTCCACAGGGAAAGTCACGAGTTGTTCAACCTCTTCGGCGGCCATACCATTGGCTTCGGTCATGATGACAACCGTAGGCGCGTTGAGGTCGGGAAACACGTCTACTTCCGTGTGCATGGCAGTATAGCTCCCCGCAATGAGCAGAAGAATGGAAGCGCAGAGCACCAGCAACCGGTTGTGCAGGGAATAATGTATGATTTTATTAAGCATCTTTTTAAATTAAGAATTATGAATGAGGAATTAAGGATGAAGATTCATTCTTCATTTAATCAGTGTTCATGGCTGTGTGCGGGGATGGCATTGCTTGCACTGGCCAGTCTTACCTGGTACGCTCCTTCGGTCACAACGCGGTCGCCCGCTTTCACGCCGGACAGGATCTGGACATTTTTTCCGTTGTCGGCTCCTACGGTCACTTCCTGTTTCTTGTACCCTTCCTCATCCAGTTGCAGATATACAAAGTAGCTCCCTTGTTCCTCCGTCAATGCGGTGCGTGGAAGGGAAATTACGTTTTCCATTGGCGACGAGAGCAGGAAAACCTCTACGAATGAGCCGGGAATCACTTCACCTTTGTTATCGAACTCGAAGGTGACAGGCACGTAGAAAGAATTGTCTCCGGCAGTTTTCCCGAAAGAGAGGAGTTTGCCGTTGAGCGCTTGCAGTTCGTATACCTTATTATTATAAGGAGTCTGGAAATTGGCGGAGCTGATTGTGCGGAGGTACGGGTAGTACTTTTCCGACACTTCGGCGCGGAGGAACAGACGGCGGTTCTGCGTCACGCTAACCAGCGGTTGTCCGATGGTCACGTAGTCCCCCTCTTTCACCAGTATACTTTTCACATAGCCTGCGATGGGAGCTGTGATATTTTGTCCGATAGCCGAATGGTTCTTCGAAAGGGCCTCGTAGCTGATGCGGGCGTTCTCGTAATTCTGCTCCGCCTGTGCAAACTCCTTGTCGGATACGATTTTGTTTTTGACAAGGGCTTTCATCCGTTCGTACTCTTTCTTCGACACCTCGTAGGCGATGCGGGCACGTTGCACCGGGTCACCGTCGGCTATATTGTTTGAAGAAATGGTGACCAACGGTGTGCCGCTGCCGACGCTCATTCCTTCCGTCACTTTTCCACGAAAAGAAACAACGCCGGCTACGGTAGCTACGGCAACCGATTCGTCCCCCTGAGCAGCAAGTACTTGTCCGCTGGTTTTAATGACCTGTTGGAAAGGAGCGGGCTCGATGATACTAGCCTTTACTCCGGCTGCTTCGGCTTTCACTTTCGGAAGGATGATCTCGTCACTATGCGCTTCGGCCGTTTCGAGGTGGCTGTCTGCTGTTTCGTGACTGTGCCCTTCACCGGATTCATCCCCGTGGGCGCTGTGGTCGTGATCTTCTGTGGCATGATTATGTCCTTCCGCCTCGTGATCATGCTCGTTGTGTGTATGTGTGACGGTACTATTACAAGAGGCGAGGATAAATAAACCCAGCACTCCGAAAAAAATAAGTTTCTTCATAAATGATATTTCCTACTTAAGTTTTTTGTTTTCTTTTTGTTGTTGCAGATTCATACTGCAAAAATACGGCAAGGTTCTTGCAACTGGCTTGCAAAGATTAGTTACAACGCCTTTGCAACTGGCTTGCAAGAGCGTTTTTAAGCGAAAACAGAGTAGGGAGGTGCGCGAAGCGAGGTGGCACGGTAGAAATCCGTGCTATGCAGAGAGTCTCGGAAGACGTAATAGTTCTTTACCCGTTTCTCCTGCGGGCGTAGTAAATGTTCGATAATGACATCGGTGAACAGCGTAGCGATAAACACATAATCCGGACTGCTATAGCTGTGTATGGATGGGATGGACGACTGAAAGCGTGTCAGACACTCGCTGTTGCAACAGGCGTCGCTCTCCGGATGATGATGGTGCTTGGGGCATTGTTGCTCTACGGGCAAGTCCTGCTTCATGCAAATCATTCCGTTAGGGTGGTGATGATGGGGGATAACGGCTGCCACCAACATGATAATGTTGATAAAAAACAGCAGAGTTACTATGATTCTTTTTTTCCCTTTCATCCCTAATTTCGTAGAGAATTTATTTCTTAATCGATTCTTTTTCCTTTTCTTGCAGACGTTCCAGCAATTCTGTGGCCGAGACATAAATCACTTTCCCATCCGGTGTTCCTTGACTAAGGAGTGTACCATTACGGGAATTTTTCTCCAACAGTCTCTTTTCTGCCAACTGAAGACCGCGCCGTAATTTATCGCTCAATTCTTGCATTTCATTATTTGACATAATTCTTGATGCATTTAAAAAGTTCAAGTTCATATATTCGATCCTCGCCATGTTGGTAACCTTCGGCTACAATTACTCGAGGAGAAATACTATTATCGGCTAACAGCCAATAGTCTACACGCGGCATATAAATCTGAAACAGATTGTTAATGCCCGCCTGATATCGGCGGTAGATAACGTCTATCGGTACATTATGTCCCCCTTCATTGACCCGTTGTAACACACGGTTGACGGCAAGTTCCGGAGAATTCAGCCAGAAATAAATCAAGCTGACTTTATATCCAGCATTTTGTGCTCTTTGAATGAGCCGGGTGTATGAACGGGTTGCCAATGTTGTTTCAATAGAGAAACTTACTTTAGCAGCTAATAGTTCATTAATACGTTTCAACATCAGACGGCCGGCTTCTATAGCCATACTTTCCGGATTGAACGGTGATAAACCTTTGGCGATTTCATCCGCATTAACGAACTCTTTACATAATAAAATTTCAGGCAGTACAGTGTAGGAAGCTGTTGTTTTACCAGCTCCGTTACATCCGCTTATAATGTATAACTGCCTTGTTTCATCCATTTTTTTCTAACTGCCTGTTATAAATGATGTTGCAAATATACAAATACTTTTATTCCGCCTGCAGCCGATACCCTCTTTTTATTATTTATTATTTCTTTTCCAGTTCTTGCAACGAATCCATTTTTTTCTTTTCGAGGAACTCGTAGATGCCGCAAAGATGTTCCGTCACCTTTTGATTACCGAACTCATACACCTTGCTCACCAGTCCGTCGAGGAAGTCACGGTCGTGTGAAACAACAATCAGTGTGCCGTCAAAATCCAGCAATGCCTGTTTCAGGATATCTTTCGTTTTCATGTCCAGATGATTCGTCGGCTCATCCAGGATCAGGAGGTTGACAGGTTCCAACAGCAATTTAATCATGGCAAGGCGGGTACGCTCCCCACCCGAAAGTACTTTCACCTTCTTCATCGATTCCTCGGGACCACCAAACATGAAAGCACCCAGTAAATCACGAATCTTGTTTCGGATATCCCCCTTGGCTACATCGTCAATCGTTTGGAAAACCGTCAGGTTTTCATCCATCAACGAAGCCTGATTTTGAGCGAAGTATCCGATTTGTACATTATGTCCGAGAGTCAGTGTACCATCGTGCTCAATCTCTTTCATGATACATTTCACGAGTGTAGATTTACCTTCACCGTTTTTACCGACAAAAGCTACTTTATCACCACGCTCAATCGTCAGATTGGCGTTGCGGAACACCTCTTTCTCTCCGTATGTCTTTCCAACACCCTCCATGATAACCGGATAACTGCCCGAACGGGGGGAAGGCGGGAATTTCAGTCGCAATGCAGAAGTATCCTCCTCATCGACTTCGAGCAATTCCAGCTTTTCCAGCATTTTGACGCGACTTTGTACCTGCAACGTCTTTGAATATGTTCCTTTGAATCGTTCGATGAACTCCTTCGTTTCAGCAATAAACTTCTGCTGCTCGTCGTATGCCTTCTGCTGCTGTTCGCGGCGATCCTTACGCAGTTGCAGATATTGGGAATAATTCACCTTATAATCATAAATACGTCCCATCGTCACTTCGATGGTACGTGTTGTAATATTATCCACGAATTTGCGGTCGTGGCTGATTACGATAACTGCTTTCCCGTTATTAATAAGGAAATCTTCCAACCATTGAATAGATTCAATATCCAGATGATTCGTCGGCTCATCGAGCAAGAGTACGTCCGGTTTCTGTAACAGCAACTTAGCGAGCTCGATGCGCATCCGCCATCCACCGCTAAAATCACTCGTCTGGCGTTGAAAATCGCTTCGGGTGAATCCTAATCCGAGCAATGCCTTTTCCACATCCTCTTCATAATTAGTTGCGTCAATCGAATAAAACTTCTCACTCAAGGCAGACACTTCTTCAATCAGCGCCATGTAACTGTCGCTCTCGTAGTCCGTCCGTGTCTCGAGCTCTTTATTCAGTTTTTCAATCTGCGCTTCCATCTCATGTAGATGTGAAAAAGCCTGTGCCGTTTCGTCAAACACTGTTCTTCCGTCTTCCGTCATCAGATGTTGAGGCAGATAGGCCACTACGCAATCTTTGGGCGCGGAAACTTTTCCACGTGTCGGTTGTCGTGCGCCTGCCAAAATTTTCAGCAGCGTACTTTTTCCCGCCCCATTTTTGCCCATCAGAGCGATGCGGTCTTTTTCATTAATAACGAAAGAAATATCACTAAATAAAGCAGTGCCGCCAAACTCTACGGCTAGTCCGTCAACAGAAATCATACTATTCTTTTAAATTGAGGCGCAAAGATAGCGAAATATATGAATCTTTTTTATACCTTGCGGGCTGAAAAGGGAGATTAATCCCAAAAAACAGATAAAAAACAATAAATAAGCGATATGGAAAGCGAACAAATGAATGAATTCAGACCCTTAATTTTAGTAGCTGAAGACGATGACAGCAACTTTAAATTAATCAAGGCTATCATAGGCAAAAAGTGTGATATCGAGTGGGCTAAAAATGGTCAGGAAATGGTGGAGTTGTTTCAGCAACACCAGCAAAGAGCCAAAGCAATGCTGATGGATATTAAGATGCCGGTGATGAACGGATTGGAAGCAACGAAGATAATTCGTGAATCTAACACAGAAATTCCTATTATCATGCAGACGGCTTATGCTTTTAGCTCGGATAAGGAAAATGCAATGAATGCAGGAGCAACTGAAGTATTGGTGAAACCTATCACCTTGGGTATTCTCCGCACCACGTTGAGTAAATATTTACCCGATTTGCAGTGGTAAGATTGATTCTTACGAGATTTTTTTTAATTTATCCAAAAAGTGCTTAAGCGTTAAAAACGTAAAAGCATGGAAAAGAAGTATGATTGGGTAGAAAAATGGTATTGCTCTAACTTCATCTAATGCATTTGGATAAAATAAAATAGGCGAACCTCACGGTTGGCCTATTTTTGTTCGTCTCTGTTAATTTGTTAGAGTACAGAAACGACTCTATGTAAAGTCTCTCCTTTGAGAGATTTTGAGTTCATTATTTGTTTCCGCCAGCCCACCATACGGCCTCGCTATATACGTACTGTCCATCACCGAAAGCAGCTTTCACTTCTGGATTTGCCAATACATCGTCTGCTCCATAACCGAAGCGTAATGGGAATTTACTGCTGTTCAGCGGGTTCTTCAGTACAATGAAGTTTTCTCCTGCACCTTTCAAACGACGGTAGTCATTGTAGGCTTCTAGTGATTCGCCGGATGCGCCGAAGAAGGCGAGATACTTCTGTATCATTGTCTCTTGCAGAGGGTTGGCATCGAATAACGGTTCTACTTCATCCGTGAAATAGGCTTCTGCTACATCTGCCCCCAAATCGCTGTCACCATCATATACCCAAGTGTCAGCGGCATCTATAATTGAGTTTTCCAGATTCTCGAATCCGGCAGTGATTGCAGCTTTTAAAGCACTCTTAGCTTCACCCAGTCTGCCTCCCAAACGGCATAATGCTTCTGCTTCGAGGAATTTCACTTCGTGATAACTGATTAAAAGAGTAGGAGCCGACATTGCCCATGATATCATTGACATACCATAATTGTTCTGCAACTCTTGCGGAGTTCCGTTAGGAGCCGCTTTGATACCTGCGATGTCTGTAGCTTGCGTACCTCCGTATCCATAAGCAATATAGCCGGTGGGATCGGGCTCCAGAAATGCTTGCGGTGCTCTGGGGTCATTGCGCTCAACAAACTTTTCAATCAGACTGGCACTGGCTGCCAAACTGTTACGGCTATAGCTGAATGACCAAAGCGGATTCAACTGTGAATCAGCGTCATAAACAGCTAGTTTACATTCTTCACTTGCATTAGCAAATGATTTGCTCACATAAGTAAGAATGTTCTGAAGATCAGTTGTCTTATTGGCACTTTTATTGAGCAGACGCATTGTATAGCGTGCTTTTAACGCATAAGCTGTCTTGAGCCACATACTTGCTTGAGTACTGGTGTTTGAACCGTAGATCAAGTCTTTAGAACCGACTGCGCCGGACAGACCTGCATCTTTGGCAGTACCGTTATCCAGCAGAGTGATGGCATCATCCAGATTTTGCATCACTTCCTGATAAATGCTTTCCTGCGTATCTATTTTGGGCTGCATATACATTGGTGTGCCGTCCGGATTGAGGATACCAGTCTGGCTGTACGGTGTATTTCCAAATACATCGGCTGCCACTGCTCCGTTGTAAGCGAGCAGGATTTTAGCAATTGCTTCCGTCACTACGTTTCCTTTTTCCGAAGGATCTTCTTCACACTTCTTGATAACGATTTTAGCGTTCTTGATATTTGAATACACGTTGATCCATGCGTTGTTGTAGGTAGTAGCCGTTGTAGGCTCTCCGCTACGTACTTCCGCCCGGTAAAGCTGGTTGGATATACCCGTTTCGTGTTCAATGTAAACAGAAGAATAGAGCGAGAAATCCCCTCCCACAGTGCTGAATGCAGTGCTTACCCCTAAGTCTGTAATCAAAAATTTTGCAGGCGCATCCAGAGGATTGTTAGGGTTTTCATTGATTTTATCCATTGCGTCTTCCGTACAAGCAGAAGCAATGGCAGCAGTCAAGAAAGAAACTGCCAGCAATTTTCCTATTGATTTATATTTTTTCATTGTCTTGCAGATTAAAATTTAATGTTGAAACCAAAGCCGAAACTAGCTGTCTGCGGCATTGAATAATCTTCAAATGCTCCTGCCATGTTGTTGTTACCCTGACTGGCTTCCGGATCGAGGTCAGGCAATTGAGCCCAGATCAGGATATTTCTGGCAAATGCGTTTACAGAAAGTTCTATCGAACGTTTTTGAAGAATTTTGTAGTTGACAGCCACTTCACGCAGTTTGATGAAAGAATTGTCATATACAGAAGATTCGTCAATATCGTTCAGGCGGCTGTAAAATACCTGTTGTGCGTTTGCACCTGTGATAGCGATATCATTTTTAGTTCCATCGGTTTTGTATCCGTCGAAGATGATGGTACCTTCGCGGTTTTCCGTTCTCTTGCTGACACCGTAGTAGTCTGCCAGTCCGGTTGTTCTGCTGTACATCTGACCACCCTGTTTCCAGTCGAGTACTGCGCTGATTGTACACTTCCATAAGCGTAATGTGGTGTTGAATCCCATCAGGAAGTCCGGAGAAACTTTACCGATTACCTGTGCTTCACCAGCGATAGGAAGACCGTTTTCGTCTACCAGACGATTACCGTTTTCATCTCTCTTGAAACCTACACCATAGATTACAGGGAATTTCTCACCTGCCGAAGCACGTACCTGCGGAGTAACATAACCACCCAGAGAGATATTTTCTACACCCGGTGCCAGTTCATCTACGTAGTTATCGATTTTCGTCCAGTTGAATGCAAAATCCCAGTTGATATTTTTCGTCCGGATGGGGTTGAAGCCAAGAGTGAATTCGTGCGTGTTGGTATGAATCTTACCACCGTTGGTGAGCAGTTTGCTGGCACCGGTAGAAGAAGCCAAAGGCACTTCAAAAATCTGGTCTTTCACATTCTGGCGTGAGTACGTATAACTGAATGTGATTAAGTTATCGAGGAAGTTCACGTCAGCACCCACTTCATACGAACGTGTGTTCTGCGGTTTCAGTTTCGGGTCGAAAATTGTGTAGTACGGAGTATAGGCAGTAGTACCTTTCATCGGATACATGATCGGAGTCAGCGTGTAAAAACCACCTCCATAGGTCGGAGTTGAGTAGTAGTTTTCGAGGAAATCCCCTGCTTGTCCTACTTCCGCATAAGATACTCTCAATTTAGCATGATTGATAACATTGTTTTTCAATGCATCCAGTTCCGTCAGAATGAAACCTGCCGAAATAGAAGGATAGAAGAACGAACGGTTGTTACGTGGCATATTAGATACGTAGTCCTGACGTCCGGTGAGGGTCAGATAAAGCATATTTTTGTAAGAAGCCGATACGTTACCGAAGAATCCCACCGTACGGTTTTTCCACGTCTCTTCCTCTGTCTGTTGAGTAGTGGCGTTGTTGATGTGGTTCCATCCCGGGAAGTTGTAGTTCGTACCATATTCATAATACTTCTTTCTGTTACTTTGGATAATTTCGTTACCCAATACAGCGTTCAATCCCCAGTCCTCGTTGATGCGCCAGTCATAGTTGATGGTCAGCAAAGAGTTGTATGTAGCGTTCGTCCAGCCGTAGTTTTCAATCTGTCCGCGACCGCCACCGGTGTTACTACCGTATCCGTAGCTGTCTACATAGTGAGTGGTGTAAGCATCCACGCCGACCATGTATTTTGCGTTCAACTTGTGGTTGGTTGTACCAAAATCAGTCTGATAGCTTGCGTATACATTTCCGAAGAAACGGTTGGTATCTTCTGTGAATTTGTTGTTTTCCATTGCCCAATAAGCGTTGTCAAAGCTACCACGGAAAGAATTCTGTGTGTACGGGTTACCGTCTACGTGACTTGGAATACCAGCAAGATCATAGCTGGGAGGAGCTGCGTAAACCGTTCTCAACAGACCGTTACCGGAAGTCACTGCCTTGTCGATAGAAGTAGTGATATAGTTAGCTGTAAATCCGGAACTCCAGTTGTTAGTCAGTTTCGTGTCAGCACTAACCTTTACATTATATCTGTCCATACCAGTGCTTGAGATAATACCGTCCTGATGTGTATTTCCCAATGAGATAGAGTAGGAGCTTTTGTCGAGCATCTGCGCTACATTCAATGAATTGCTCCAGGTGATTCCTGTGTCGAAGAAGTCTTTTGCATTGTCATACGCCTGTGGAGTAGCCCACGGGTCAAGACCGGCTGCTGCACGCTGGGGAACATAATATTTTCCCTGTTGCTTACCGAACTTCTGCGTGTATTCGTTATCCGTGTTACCTCCATACGTTGCGTCGTTGGGAAGTTCGGAAATCTTAGGTCCCCAAGACGTTCCCGAAGTAGTGCTGAATACTCCACCCGAACCTTGTGCGTATGTTTTCTGGAATTCCGGCAGACGACCGACTACATCGAAGCTGACATTAGAAGAGAAGCTAACCTGTGGTTTGCCTTTTTCCAATCCTTTACCACTCTTGGTTGTGATGATAATCACACCATTGGAAGCACGGATACCATAAAGTGCAGAAGCAGCCTGTCCTTTCAAGATGTTGATACTTTCAATATCATTAGGGTCGATATCTACCGCACGGTTGGCGAAGTCGGCTCCGCTCACACTACCATTGTTCTGAATGTCTGTGCTAACGTCCGGCGTACTGGTTACCGGCATTCCGTCGATAACGTAAAGCGGAGTGTTGTCACCCGAGAAAGAACGTGCACCACGGATGGTGATCTGTGAAGAAGCTCCCGGCATACCACTTGAAGGCTTCACGTCCAAACCGGACACTTTACCTTGCAATGCTCCCGCCAGATTAGAGTTGGCAGCTTGCGTCAGTTGATCTGATTTTACGTCCTGGACGGCGTAACCCAGTGCTTTTTTCTCGCGTGAGATACCCATGGCTGTCACCACAACCTCATCCAGTGCTTTCGCGTCGCTTTTCAAAACAACTTTTATCACTCCCGGTTTGATGGAAACGTCCTGCGAAATCATTCCTACATAAGAAACGCGCAAAGTTTTAGCAGAACTTGGTATGTAGAAGTTTCTGCCTTTATCATTGTTAATAGTTCTTTAACCCTTTTGAAGGTGCAAAATGATAAAAAGATACCGTTTTGGAGGCAATAATATTCACTTTTCCTTGAAAAGCCTGATTTTGGTGCTATCTTTATGACAGAAATCATCTTTTAAAAGATGCTAAATTTGAAAGAAGTTGTTTTAACCTATCAGTTTTTAGAAACTTATTGCTTTCAAAACGATACTTTTTAGTTAAATACGTAACACTTTTTTCGATTTGTCATAATTCGTGTTATCTTTGCAACCTGTTAGAGACAAAAAATCTGTTTATAGGTTAAATTTAAGAGAGAATTTATGAAAAGAAAATTGATGTTCTTAATGACCTTCCTTTTTATAGGTATAGGTCTAGTGACAGCGCAAACATCCAGAGTTACCGGTTTGGTTACCTCTGAAGAAGATGGGCAACCTGTCGTAGGTGCTTCAATATTGGTGAATGGCACTACCCTTGGTACTATCACTGATATTGACGGTAAGTTTACAATCACGAATGTACCAAGTTC
>ERZ773242.2085-NODE-2085-length-17421-cov-3.355234_pt1 | contig 17421 bp, 17 predicted proteins | sample MGYA00511077_ERZ773242 | MGnify/ENA primary metagenome ERZ773242 (study PRJEB29015, sample SAMEA2737754) | human gut metagenome | biome: human gut; feature: human-associated habitat; material: faeces | place: China | collected 2012 ... | reverse complement strand
AAGAGATACCACAAAAGCAAAAAAATCAGAATATTCATGAAAAGTGACAAAAAAGGGACCGCCCGAAAGCAGTCCCGCATTGCAAAATAGCTTTGCTTATTTTTTTATAACATGCCATTCGCAGAAGCGGCTTGACATCATCGCGTCGTCATACTTGCTGTCGACATACTGACCAATCTGCGTTGTCGCGGCAATCCCCGCGCGGCGGTCTCTCCAGCGCACCATGCACACGAGGGTGAACGAAAGATTGATTATCATAAATATCGATAATGCGGCACACGCGACCTTCCAGCCCGTGCCCTGCATACGCGCGAACACCTTTTTGAGCTTCGGCACGACCATATAGGCGAAGATAACGCCCGCAAGTCCCCAGAGCAGCGTCATTTTCAGGCAGATTAGACCTTTGTAGTTCATGAAGCTCTTTGAGTAGTCCCACGCTTTCATGCCCATGCCGTATTCGAGCAGCAGCCCGCAGGCGAGCTCAAAGACCGTGGCGACTATCGCGATAGAGCAGAACCGGGCGACAACTCCCTTGTAACCGGTGCTCCGTATTTTTTCGCCGCTTATGTAGAACATCACTGCGCCTACGCCGTATATCAAAGAGAACGGTCCCCAGATGGTTGCGACATGCGTCTCCCAGTGGCCGAAAATCAGCCTGCACCATGTACCCTCGAGCAGAACGCCGAGCACATTGCCGAACATGAACAGCCAGAACATATTGCAGTAGGTCACGCCGTCCTTCTTCATCTCGGCAAGACCCTCATGCCTGTTTTTCACGGTATCGCCTCCTGTCCTTTGCTTTCTATATAATATAACAGAAGATTCGACTTTTTTACTTCAAATATGAGCATATTTTCAAATGTTTATTTTTTATTTAATTTTTACGGCTCCGCAAGCGCCGCTTGACAAATGCAAACGCCGCTTTCTTGCGGACAGCAGGCTTCTCTGATATAATTGAACCACAAAAGGGAGGAGAAATGCTATGACGATCGGATCACGGATACAGGCTCTGCGAAAAGAGCGCGGTATGTCCCAGGAGGAGCTTGCAAATAAACTTTCGGTCAGCCGCCAGACGGTCAGCCAGTGGGAGACCGGGCAGACTGCGCCGAACATCGACAACATATATACATTAAAAGATATCTTCGGTGTGTCGTTCGACGCGCTCATGTCGGAGCAGCAGACGGAGAGTCCGCAAAAAGCACCCGCGGCAGTAATCCCGCATAAGCACGGCGAAATAACATACAACCCGGAAGACATAAAATCCGCAACGCGCATTGTATTCATGCCGCGTATTCTAAGAACGCTGTTCGTCGCGGTGCTTTTTACCATAGTTCTTTCTGCGTCCGTCATCGGCGACGACAGAATCGACATTCCGGGCTTTTGCATTGCCGCGCTGATTTTCACTATAGTCGTCCTTATCAAACAGATAATCGGGGCCGCTTCTTACAAAAAGAGTGCCTTGCAAAAAAGTGCGGACAGAAAATACGAATACGATCTCTATGCGGACAGAATGGTGATAACCGTCATGCGCCGTGGCGAGCTTTCGAGCCGATTTGTCGTGCGCTACGGAGATGTGTCAAAGATTCTCGAAAATCAGACGCATGCTGTATTTGTCCACGGGGGAAATTTGTTCATCCTGCGCAAATCGGAGCCGCTGTGCGACGCGGTCAGGCCGTATATAGGCGCGGGAAAAAACACAGTCGCAGCGTCCGGCAAGGGGAAAGTGATATCGCTTTTGCTGATAATCCTCTCCATACTCTGCCCGTTTTTCGCGCTTACCGCCCTTGAAGCCGCAGTTCCGGATGTTCCGTCAAGCTTCGCTCTGGGCGAAGCCGTGAACAGAATGTGGATTTTCTATCTCTTCCTGCCGATACCGACAGCGTCAATAATCTTCGGCTTTTATCAAAACAAAAAGGGCATACGCAACGTCAGAAATATAGTTGTCGGGCTGATTCTCGCGGTCATCCTCGCAGTCTACGGCTCGTTTACGCCCATTTTCAAAGATTCGTACATATCCGACAATCTTGCCGCCGAAAAATATGCCGCGGAGATAAATATCGAGCTTCCGAAGAGCGAAAAATGCGTAATCAACAAGCTGTTCGAGGGTGAGGTACGCTCATCGGTGCTCTGCGAAAAGACGAGCTTCGACGCATTTTTTCAAAACGCCAAAAGCGACGACCGCTGGAAAGAAGAGCTGCCGACCGAGCTTCAGGGCTGCGCCCCGGCTTTTACGCTCGGCGAATACGACCTCTGTCTTATCTATAATGCCGACACCGGTGGGTTCAACACCCTCCCCGAGAAAAGCGGCGAATATCACTTTATCTTTATCGCCGCCAAAAAATCCGACCGCACGCTTGAGATAGCGGACTACACACGCAAGTTCACTGCGTCGGGGCAGTCTCTCCCTGGCGCTGCCTGATCTTTCTCCAGTTGATGAAGCCGTAGCAGTCATTGATAAAGAACACCGAGAAACAGACTATCATCGGCAGATACGACGGGTCGTCGACAGTCACCATTATCCACATAATAATTAATACAATATCATTTGCGGCGTAGCCGAGCCCATAGAGCGGCGAGCGCAGTAGTGTGAGCGACGCGGCGATAAAGCTCGTTGCGACGGATACAGTCAACCACTATAAACAGCACCGACCCCCGATATATCCCGGAGGTCGGTGCTTTACTATACAATTTATTATACAATATAATCTTTGTATCTTTCGAGGAGCTTTGCGTCCGCGGTGACGGTCATCAGCAGTCCGTCCGGGCGGTATTCCTCGCGGTCGAGCGCGCCTTTTTCGCGCAGGAGCGCGGCATCCGACCCCATGGAATATGGGAGCAGGAGCGTGACCTTTTTGCGCGTGGGCGGCAGTGCCCTGACCATCTCGTTTAAAAGCCTGTCCAGTCCCTCTCCCGTGAGCGCGGATATCTTGACGCTGTGCAGTCCCGCCGAGAGCCACGAGAGATCCGGCGCGGCGTCGCACTTGTTGAACACGGCGATTATCGGCTTGCCCTTGCATCCGAGCTCTTCGAGAAGCCTGTTCGTGACCTCAAGATGCTCGGCGCAGTCCGGCGACGAAGCGTCGCAGACATTGAGTATCAACGTCGCGCTCGCCGCTTCTTCGAGAGTCGATTTGAACGCCTCGACAAGTCCGTGCGGCAGGCGGCGGATGAATCCGACCGTGTCTATGAGCATAACTCTTCTGCCGTCCGGCAGAGTCAGCGCGCGGGAGGTGGGGTCGAGGGTCGCGAAGAGCTTATCCTCCGCAAGCACGCCCGCCTGGGTCAGCGCGTTCATCAGCGTTGATTTTCCGGCGTTTGTGTAGCCGACTATGGCGACCGTCTCGACTTCGTCCTTTTCGCGGCGTTCGCGCGCGAGCTTCCTGCGGCGCGAGAGCGCCTCAAGCCCGTCCTCAAGATTTTTTATCCTGCGGCGGATGTGGCGGCGGTCGGATTCGAGCTTTGTTTCGCCCGGTCCGCGCGTGCCGATTCCTCCGCCGAGACGTGACATGCTCGTTCCCTTGCCGCCGAGGCGCGGGAGCAGATATTTCAGCTGAGCCAGCTCGACCTGCAATTTGCCCTCGCCGCTTCTTGCGCGCGCGGCGAAGATATCGAGTATCAGCTGCGTGCGGTCAACGACGCGCACGTCGGTTATGTCTTCAATATTCCTCTGCTGTGAGGGAGTCAGCTCGCTGTCGAAGATAAGCAGATCGACGTCGTTATCGGCGCAAAAGTTTTTTATCTCCTTGAGCCTGCCCGAGCCGATAAAGGTCGCGGAGTCGGGAGTCTCGCGCCGCTGAGTCACGCGCGCTTCGACCTCGGCGCCGGCGGTCTTTGCCAGCTCCTCAAGCTCGTCGAGCGACGCCTCGCAGTCATATTCGCCCAGATCCACGCCGACAAGCACGGCAGTCTCGGGCTTTTGTATATTTTCAAAAAGTTCCGTCAAACCGGTTCCTTTCCGAACAGCTTATTCCAGGCCGTTGGGGTTCTGCGACTGCCAGCGCCACGAGTCGGCGCACATATCGTCGATATCATACTGCGCCTGCCAGCCGAGCACTTCCTTTGCCTTTGTCGCGTCCGCATAGCAGCAGGCGACATCACCCGCGCGGCGGGGAGCTATTCTGTAGTTGATTTTGATTCCCGACGCCTTTTCAAAAGCCTTGACAACGTCGAGCACGCTGTAGCCCTTGCCGGTGCCGAGGTTATAGACCTCGCAGCCATTGACTTTGAGCAATCTGTCGAGGGCTTTTATGTGACCGAGCGCCAGGTCGACAACATGGATATAGTCGCGCACGCCCGTGCCGTCCGGGGTCGGATAGTCGTTGCCGCAGACGTTGAGGCACTCGAGCTTGCCGATGGCGACCTGGGTGATATAGGGCATGAGGTTACCGGGGATTCCGTTGGGATCCTCGCCGATGCGCCCGCTCTTGTGCGCGCCGATGGGATTGAAGTAGCGGAGGATGGACACGCCCCACTCGCTGTCGGATACACACAGATCCTGAAGTATCTGCTCGATGAAATACTTCGTCGTGCCGTATGGGTTCGTGGTGCCGCCGGTCGGCATATCCTCTCTGAGCGGAGAGGGGTTCTTGCTGCCGTAAACCGTGGCGGACGAGCTGAAGACGAGCTTCTTGCATCCCGCCTTATCCATCACGCGGCACAGGCAGACCGTGCCCGCTATGTTGTTGTCATAGTAGTTGAGAGGCTCCTTGATGCTCTGCGGAACGCTCTTAAGACCCGCAAAGTGAATAACCGCGTCGATCTTGTTCTCGGCGAAAACTTTGGTCATCGCCTCTTCGTCGCGGATATCCGCCTGATAGAATTTGAAATCCTTGCCCGTAAGTTCTTTTATTCTTTTAAGGCTTTCGGGCTTGCTGTTGACGAAATTATCGAGTATAATGATATCATATCCCGCGTTGAGCAGCTCTACGCTCGTGTGCGAGCCGATGAAGCCAGCGCCGCCGGTTACTAATACAGTGGACATTGAAATTACCTCCAGACTCTTTATTGGTTATATTATACTCACAAAGTAGGCAAAAGAAAAGATAGACAACAGGTTTTTTTACAAATTTTTTACGCTGTAAAGCGAAAAAAGAGGTGCAAAAAATGGAACTTTACGATAAAATTCATGAAAACGAAGAGCTCAAGACTTATATCCTCGCAGGCAACCGCGTTCTCGGCGAGCTGGGCTTCACCGAGCACGGACTCGCCCATGCGGGCACGGTATCAAAAATGTCGCGCGAGATACTGGAAATACTTAACTACAGCGACCACGAATGCGAGCTCGCGGCGGTCGCCGGATACATGCACGATATCGGCAACATGATAAACCGATGCGACCACGCGCAGAGCGGCGGCATACTCGCGTTCAACATTCTGCGCAGTCTCGACATAAACCCGAAAGACATCGCGCTGATAGTCGGCGCGATAGGACACCACGACGAAAAGACGGCGGCACCCGTCAGCCCGATCGCCGCGGCGCTCATCCTCGCGGACAAGAGCGACGTGCGCCGAAGCCGCGTCAGAAACAGCAAGACAGTCAGCACGGACATTCACGACAGGGTCAACTACGCGGTCGTGGACTCGGAGCTTGAGATTGACGGCGAGGACAGAGTAATAATCCTGCGCCTGAAGATCGATACGGACATCTGCCCGGTGATGGAATATTTCGAGATTTTCCTCGAGCGCATGGTGCTTTGCAAAAAATCCGCCGCCAGACTCGATTGCAGCTTCGAGCTGATAATCAACGACACGAGATTGCTGTGAGTGTGCGGACGATTTGTCGCACCCTACAAGTTGAGAATCAATAAAAATGTGCAATTTTCGCGGGCGGATGATATCCGCCCCTACAAGATTGTGCTGATTTGCAATATTGATTGTTTGCCTATCGCAGCAATTTACAGCTACAAACTATAATTTGTTGTTTTGCTTCACCCGCTCTTTTTTTACTGTTCTGTCTCTCTGCGGGGCATTCACAAAATACTTTTAGCAAATTTCTCAACCAAACCACACGGAGATATGATATGTTCAGAAAAATGAGGCGCACTGAGCGCGAACTGCCCGAGAGGCAGGCAAAAGAAATCCTCGAAAACGGCTCTTACGGTGTGCTCGCCCTCGCGGGCGACGGCGGCTATCCTTATGCCGTGCCGCTCAACTATGTCTATGACGGCGAGAGAATATATTTTCACTGCGCCGCTGATGGTCATAAAATCGACGCCATAGCGCGGGACAATAAATGCTCGTTCTGCGTCGTTGAAAACGGCGGAGTGATCGAAGACCGCTTCACCACAAAATATCGGAGCGTTATCGCTTTCGGAAAAATATACGAAGAGACCGATGAGAAATGCAGGGAGAATGCTTTTCGCCTGATGATGCAGTCGCTGACTCCGTCGGTAACAAATGAAAAGCGCGAGGAAATGTCGCACTGCCAAAAAGCGCGTATTTTCGCAATGGATATAGAATATTTGAGCGGCAAGGGTGCGAATCAGTAAAATACAATCTGTCGTCAATGAGGGGTTAAATCAATGAAAAAGAAAAATATAATTTGGCTGTGCGCCAATATAGCGGTGTTTGCGCTGTTCGCGTTCTTCCACAGCGTGAAATTCGTCGCGGCGGCAGCGGTCGTCTATTCCGCGGCGAGCATAGGACTTTTGACATTCGATATGTGCCGCGGACGCACGGAGAGCATATGGTGCGCGCCGATGGTGCCGGTGGCGCTCATGATTTTCGAGACCGAGATAAACAACGCCATCGATTCGTTCGGTCCGATGCTCTGCGTGAGCGTTATTATCGCCATTGTGCTGACTATAGTTGCCTATATGATATGCAAGAAGAAGTTTGCGGGCTTTTCCGTCGGCGGAGTGAAGCAGGCGCTGTTTATTCTGCTCGCCGCGCTTTCTATAATGGGCTGCGCCATGACGCTCAACAACACGTTCACCCGCGGCGTACATAATGTCAACACGGTCGTTATCGAGACGGACGACGATATCCGAACCGCGTTTTACGACGGTCCGCACAGAATCCGCGTGACCCCGTGGAAAGGCGCGGGAGTCGACGCGTGGATCGACCTGCCCAAGGAGCGCTGCGGCAAAGTCGAAGTCGGCGATTCGATTGAGGTCAAGGTCGAAACGGGACTTTTCGGCGTGCGCATCTGCTCGCTGACCGAATAACAAGGAGATAATATGCAGGATCTTTCAAATATCAATACTATAAAAGAAATACTCTCGGCTCACGGATTCACTTTTTCGAAGTCGCTCGGTCAGAACTTTCTGATAAATCCGACCGTCTGCCCGCGCATGGCGGAGGCCTGCGGCGCGGACGAAAACACCGGCGTTATCGAGATAGGCGCGGGAATCGGCGTGCTGACCGCGGAGCTTGCAAAGAGGGCGAAAAAAGTCGTCTCGCTTGAGCTCGACACGCGCCTCATACCCGTTCTCGCGGGGACGCTCGAAGATTTCGACAATGTCGAAGTGCTCAATGCAGATGTGCTAAAAACCGATCTGCACGAGCTCATCGCAAGCCGTTTTGCCGGAATGCGCGTCGTAGTCTGCGCGAATTTGCCGTATTACATCACGTCGCCGGTTATCATGTACCTGCTCGAGAGCCGCATTCCGATAGACGCGGTGACAGTCATGGTGCAAAAAGAGGCAGCGGCGAGACTCTGCGCCCCGGTCGGCAGCAGGGACGCGGGCGCCGTAACAGTAGCGGTCAACTACTATGCCGACGCAAAGAAGCTCTTCGACGTTTCGGCAGGCTCGTTCATGCCCGCTCCCAAAGTGGACAGCAGCGTTATCAGGCTCGATATCAGACCCGACCCGCCCGTTGAAATATCGGACGAGAAATTCTTCTTCCGCGTAGTCAAGGCGGCGTTCGGCCAGCGCAGAAAGACCGCATCTAACTCGCTGAGCGCGGGACTCGGCATCCCGAAAGACAAGATAAACGCGGCTATAGAAGCGGCGGGACTGCCCGCGAGCGTCAGGGCGGAGAGCCTCGGCATGGAAAATCTGGCACGCCTGAGCGAATGCATCGCGGCGAAGTGCATATAAAGGACGGAATTATATGATTTTACTTTCTGTAAAATACACGGCAAGACCCGGCGGCGGAGAAAAATTCGTCAGAGAGATAACCGACTCTGGCATCTTGGACGCCGTCCGCGCCGAGGACGGCTGCATAAGCTACGACTACTATTTTTCGGCGGAGAGTCCCGACACAGTGCTGCTAATCGAAAAATGGGTTTCGCCCGAGCAGCAGGAAGCGCATCTTCAATCGGCGCACATGGCAGAGCTGATGAGGATAAAGGAGAAATATATTTTAAACACGGCAGTCGAAAAAGCCGTTTTATAAAGAGCTTTAAAAGCGCAAAAAGTTTAAAAATTAAGGCATCCGTAAAGCGGATGCCTTTGTTTGTTGAGAGAAGTCGGAAAACCCTGCTGTCTGTCAACCGACACCTCTGAACGTGTTTTTCAGCTGGCGGTTTAAGCGCGGCGTCTGTCTGTATAGACTTATTTGCGGGATTATGCTATAATATAGACGGAATATAGCCGTATGCCGAAAAGGAGGTTTTCTAATGCTTATCGTTCATCTTGTTGTGGCAGGGATTTTTCTGGTGCTCGGCACTGTCTTTGCGTTTGGCAAAGGCGCATTTCTGATTGCCGGTTATAATACCGCATCCGCAGAAGAAAAGGCGAAGTACGACGAAAAGAAGCTCTGTCGGGCTGTGTCGAAGCTTATGTTTGCGCTGGCGGCGTGTTGGGTCGTGGCGGCGCTCAGCGAAATCTTCAAAAACATGATTTTTCTGTGGGTAGGCATAGCGCTGTTTGTGGTTGTGACTGTCGTCGGAGTTGTCTGGATTAATATCGGGGACAGGTGCAAAAAGTAAAATTCGGATTGTCAATACCGTCCGCGCCGAAGACGGCTGCGAGGGCTACGACTACTACTTCTCGGCGGAAAACCCGGACACAGTACTGCTCGTTGAAAAATGGGCTTCGGCAAAACGGCAGGAAGCTCATCTTCAGACAGCGCACATGGCAGAGCTGATAAAGATAAAAGAGAAATATATCTCGGGCACCTCAGTCGAAAAAACAGTTTTATAAAATATCAAGGCATCCGCTCATGACGGATGCCTTTGTTTGTTGGTGGGGTGTGGAGGGCTTCTGCAAATTGGAAGTTGTCTATTGCTCAAACCACAACAAAAAAAAAGTAAGTGACCCAGCTAATTTTTATAATCAGGCTTTCAATAGCCACGCCGCAGTGTTTGAAGCATATCTGGTAAGAGCAAAGACACGACTCGTTTGTTTTTTTGCAGATATTAAAAAGAAAACGCGGGTAGTATAAAAGTTTGATTATGGTATGGCGCAAAGGTAGAGTATAAATCCTACTAATGCACATCGTGCCGCTGTCGCGGCATCGGTGCGTCGAGGTCGCCGCACTCTACAAGTTATATATCAATAAAATTGTGCAAAATCTGTGGGTGGATAATATTCTGCCATACCATACACATCCTTCCACTCCAAACAAAGCAAAAATCCGCCGCATCAAAAAATCAACACGGCGGATTTTTATTTCATCTCACTGTATATTTCCCTCGCGCGGGTCGTCAGGGCTTCCTGCGTATTTTTTGTCACCCCGTCTATCACTTCATCGAGCAGTTGGGCGAGCACCGCGCCGAGCTTTCTGCCCTGAGGGATGCCGATATCCATGAGCGTGCGCCCGTTTATCTGGAGCTCGCGCAGCGACAGGCACGGCTTCTGCGCCGCCAGATTCTTCGCGATTTCTTCGGCATCGGCTATCTGATCGAGTCGGTATCTGTATTCCGGCGACTGCGCGAGCACATCGGCGCGCATGACCTTGAGCAGTTTCAGCACGCCGTCGAGACCGAATTTTGAGAGATAGCGCGGCATTTTTTCCGTGTTTTCATATAGCTCCCAGCGGTCGTGATTGCTGACGAGAAAGAGAATTTCATCCCTGAATTTGTTCGACACTTTGAGCCGCGCGAGTATCTGCGCCGAAATCTCCGCGCTGATTCGCTGATGCCCGTAAAAATGCGCAACACCGTTTTCGTCGAATTTTTTGACGGCGGGCTTGCCGCAGTCGTGCAGGAGCATTGCAAAGCGCAGCGTCGGCTCGGGGTCGATGCTCTCGACGGCTATCAGCGTGTGTTCGTATATATCATAGCAGTGGTGCGGATTGTCGTGGCTGTTTTTATACATCGGCTGAAGCTCCGGCAGGATTTCAAACAGCACCGGGGCAAAGTCCGTTAGAATTCGCTTTGCTCCCTTTCCGCAGACGAGCTTCAACAGCTCTTTTGCTATGCGCTCTTCTGAAATATTTCCGAGCAGAGCGCAGTTTTTCAAAAGGCTCTGCGCGGTTTTCTCTTCAATTTCAAAGTCGAGTGCGGACGCAAAGCGCAGGGCGCGCAGGATTCGCAGAGCATCTTCGTTAAAGCGCCTGTCCGGGTCACCGACGCATCGGATTATTTTGTTCTTGAGGTCATTCTGACCGCCGAAAAGGTCGACCGTCCCGGTCATTTTGCTGTAAGCCATGGCGTTGACCGTAAAATCCCGCCTGCCGAGATCCGCACCGAGGTCAGAAGTAAAAGTCACGCTTTTCGGGTGCCTGTTGTCCTCATATTCGCCGTCGAGGCGGAAAGTCGTTATTTCAAGCGGCTCGCCGTCGATAACTACCGTCACCGTGCCATGCTTTATGCCCGTGTCGATGCAGTGAAAGTCTGCAAACACGGATTTCATATCCTCCGGCTTCGCCGAGGTCGTTATGTCCCAGTCGTTCGGAGTTTTGCCGAGCAGGCTGTCGCGCACGCATCCGCCGACGGCATATGCCTCGAAACCCGCCGACTGAAGCAGGTTTATCGCAATATCAACATTTTTCGGCATATCCATCGTCAAGCGGTTCAACTCCTTTACAACAAAGATATTTTATCATATAATTGTCACCGGATACAAGAGAAAAAGGAGCAAGAACATGAACATACAGATATTCGGAAAATCAAAATGCTTCGACACGAAAAAGGCGGAACGCTGGTTCAAGGAGCGCAGGATAAAATATCAGCTCATCGATGTTGCAAAATACGGCATGAGCCGCGGCGAGTACGCCTCGGTCAAGAAAGCCGTCGGCGGCATGGACAAATTATTCGACGAGAAGAGCAAGGCATACGAACAGCAGTTTATAAAATACCTCGCGCACGACGAGGACAAAGAGGATAAGCTCTTCGAGCACCCCGAACTCTTCAAGACCCCGATAGTCCGAAACGGCAAGCAGGCAACAGTCGGCTACTGCCCGGAGATATGGAAAGATTGGGAATAATTTCGTTCGCACTCAAAGCAATTAGTGAACAGTGAATAGTGAAAAAATGCGCAGTATAATCAGATATCATCAACCCGCGAACTTTGCACAGATTTATTGATAAGCAACTTGTAGGGTGCGGCGACCCGACGCACCGATGCCGCAGGGCGGCACAAAATGAAGTTATAAAAAGTATTTTTTTAATTTACCAACTTTCACGCTTCTAATTTTCACGAAAGGAGACCCGATATGCCAAACAGAATCTGGCTCTGCGGCGACACGCATATGCATTCTTCAATCAGCGACGGAAAATACACGCCCGACGAGCTCATTGAAAAATGCAAAACCAAGGGTCTCGACTGGATAATAATCACCGACCATAACAAAAACGCGGTCGGCGACAAAAGCTATTATTCAGAAAATCTGCTCGTCATTCCCGGCGCCGAATACACCGGGCGAAACGGGCACATGAATATATACGGGAGCGGGCTGCCCGAATTTGACGGCACGCGCCCGGAGAAATACGAACAGTATCTTTCAATGTCCGCTCTCGTTCATTCAAACGGATGCACGGTGTCAATAAACCACCCGTTTTGCAGCCGCTTCGGATGGAGGATGCCGCTCGAAGATTTTCCGGCGGACTGCGTTGAAATCTGGAACATGTTCATGCATCAGAGCAACATGACCTGCATCAGTTGGTGGGAGCGGCAGATTCTCGGCGGCAGGCGAATCGCGGCAGTCGGCGGCAGCGACTATCACCGCGACTACGGCACATCGAATATGCTCGCTTCGCCGACAACATTCGTCTTTGCCGAATCAAACAGCGAAAAAGATATTCTATCAGCCCTGCGCCGCGGCAACTCGTTTATCACGAACTCGCCCGACGCGTCGAGGCTCGTTCTGTCATACAAGGACTGCGTTCAGGGCGATGAAGTTAAATTTGTCCCGGGGATGAAAGTTCATCTGCGCGCCGAAAGGCTCAGAAAAAATATGACCCTGCGCGTGTTCAACAACGAAAAAATCATATATGAACACAGAATCGGCGGCGAATCGGAGCTCGACGAAGATATCTCTATAACAGAAAAAGGCTTCGTCCGCGCGCAGATAACATACCGTCTGCGCGGATTCAGAAAGGCATTTTTCAACATCAAAATGGCTCTATGGAGACCGAAAGAGAAAAATATCCCGTATGATACCGCCGTGTGGTGCATGACTAACCCGATGTGGGTAGTGTAGTATTGAACTGAACGATTTTTCATTAGCTGCACCGACAGCGGCAACGATGCATGAGATGCCACACTCAACAAGCTTTAAATATTTTATAACACAAAAAGGAACTGCACACGGCAGTTCCTTTTTTATTTATATTTTTACTATATATCCGTCCTTGCGCGGGGGACGCGCAGTTGGTTCGGCGGCAGGATAGCCGAGGGCTATCGAGCCGACTCCGCGCAGAGTTTCGGGCAGATTCCACTCGCGCAGTAACTTTTTGCCCTCTTCGCTGTCGAATATCTCGCGCTCTCTATGAACCCAGACCGAGCCCAAATCGCAGGCGTGAGCGGCGAGCATCAGATTTTCGAGCACGCAGCTGCCGTCCTCAACAAATGTGTTTGCGCTCGGATCCGCGAGCACGAGAACAACGGTCGGCGCGCCGTAATATGGGTCTTTGTCGACGCCCATTATCGCGGCGTTGAGCTTCGAGAGCTTTTCGCGGTACTTTTTATCGGACACCGCGATTATAACAGGCGACTGGCGGTTCATGCCCGTCGGCGCATAAGTGCCCGCTTCGAGGACTGCGTCGAGCAGATCTTCCGGTATAGAATCAGGCTTGAAGCTGCGCGTGCTGCGGCGGGTTTTTATCATCTCAAGAAAATCTCTGTTCATGTTTTTTCCTCCCAAAAAGCTTTCAGGACAGCGTATCAAACCGATACCGCCGCCCTGAAAGCACCTCTATTCATATCTCCTATACTTTCTTTATTCTGACATCCAAATATAGCCAAATTGTGTTTAAATTGTGAACATTTTTTGATTTCAGATAAATTTAAGGAAATATTTATTTCTTTTGTCTACTTTAGCTTACTTTTTCTTGGCTTTGGGCAGTATCACGCAAACAAGAATGACGCACACGGCGGCAACTGCCGCGATGATTATCCATTTAGTGTTCGAGGTGTTCTGACCCGTTACGGGAACCATTTCTTCTGCAAAAGCGGTTATTGCCGCCGCAGCGACGCTTATCGCCATCAGAGCCGCCAGAACTATGGCGACCACTCTTGTCCATATTCCTCTCTTCTGCATTTTTATCATCCTTTCGTTCGGGCGTTATTTTACGCCGAGAATTTTTTCGATTGATTCGCCGAGCTTTTCGCCGAGAGCCGAGGAGTGATTTTCATCCTTGCCGCAGGCGGTGATATATGCCTTGAGCTTCGGCTCGGTGCCGGACGGGCGGACTATGACGCTGTTGCCGTCGGGCAGCTTATATGCGAGAACATTTGACTTCGGCAGGTCTATCTCGCTTATTTTGCCGCTTATTATATCAACGCGCTCGGACTTTTTGTAGTCGGCGGTCTCAATAACCTTCATGCCCGCTATCTCTTCGGGAGCGTGCTCTCTGAGCGAGGTCATGATAGCGCCCATCTTCTCCATTCCGCTCTCGCCCTCGAAAGTGAAGTTGAGAAGAATGTTCTTGTAGTAGCCGTATTTTTCATATATCTCGGTCATCTTCTCGGCGAGAGTCTTACCCTGAGATTTATAATATGCCGCCATCTCGCAGACAAGGAGGGACGCGACTACCGCATCCTTGTCTCTCGCGTGCAGACCGGAAAGGTAACCGTAGCTCTCTTCCATGCCGAGGATGAATCTGTCGCCCTCGTTTTTCTTTTCGAGATTAGTCGCAAATTCGCCGATATATTTGAATCCCGTCAGCACATCGTGTATCGCGCAGCCATAGCTCTCCGCGACGCGGTCAACGAGCGAAGTCGTAACGAACGACTTGACTATAACGGGGTCTTTGGGCAGAGTGCCGGCATTTTTCATCGAAGAGAGAATATACTCGGTCAGCAGAACGCCGACTTCGTTGCCGCTCATGAGCCTGTAATCGTCTCCGGTGTTGACGGCGATGCCGACGCGGTCGCAGTCGGGGTCGGTCGCGAGAAGCAGATCGACATTCTTGCCCTCGGCGAGCTTCAGAGCCTCTTCAAAAGCCTGACGAATCTCGGGGTTCGGATAGGGGCAGGTCGGGAAGTGGCCGTCCGGGTTCTCCTGAGAGGGGACTACCGTAACATCGTCGAAGCCCGCGCGCTTGAGTACTTCGCGGACAGGCTTATTGCCCGTGCCGTTGAGGGGAGTGTAAATCAGCTTGAGCTTGCCCTTTGAGACGGCGTCGGGATTGACTCTGCGCGAGAGGACACACTCATAGAATGCCTCGTTCACGCTGCTGTCAATAAACTCAATCTTTCCGCTCTTTATGCCCTCGTCGAAGTCCATGGTGCGGACATCGTCGAATATATCAACTTTTCTGATGCACTCGTATGTGGCGTTCGCCTCGGCATCGGTCATCTGATAGCCCTCGTGCGAATAGCACTTGTAGCCGTTGTACTTCGCGGGGTTGTGGCTCGCGGTAATTATTATGCCGGAGCTGCAATGGAGCTTTCTCACGGCGAAAGAGAGCATCGGGGTCGGAACCAATTCGGGATAAATATATACTTTTATTCCGTTTGCGGCGAGCACGCCTGCCGCGCCCTTTGCGAAAACATCAGAGTTGATTCTCGAGTCGTGCGCTATCGCGACGGACGGGGAATCATACTTTGCGTTGAGATAATCCGCCAGACCCTGGGTCGCCTGGTTGACGGTGAAAACATTCATTCTGTTTGTGCCCGCGCCGAGAACTCCGCGCAGACCGCCCGTGCCGAATTCGAGCGCACGGTAAAATCTATCCGATATCTCATCCTCTTTGCCTTCAATGGCGGAAAGTTCGTCATGAAGTTCAGCATTGCCTTCGGTCTTTTTCAGCCAGAGGTCATAGAGATCTTTGATTTCCTGTTTCATTGTTCTGCTCCTTTCGAAAGCCGGTGGCATCGGCTTACTCATATAATATTATAATACCTTTATATCTTTTCATCAACCACTATTTGAGCAAATTTACCATTTGTTTATTTTATCCGGCACATAAATTTATAGTCTTGCCGTCTGTCTTTTATGCGTCATGTGTGGTATAATTAACGGCAGTATTAATAAAGCCATGTAAAAAAAATGTTTTTTGCGTTCAATCGGAGATAATACTATGGAGAAAGAAACAAACAGCTTTTCGCAGGGACTGCGCGACGGCATGCCTATATGCTTAGGCTATCTGTCGGTCGCCTTTGCGTTCGGAATATTCACGGTCAGCCACGGACTCACGGCGTGGGAAGCCGTAATGATCTCGATGACAAATGTCACCTCCGCCGGGCAGTTGGCGGCGGTGCCGATAATCGCGGGCGGCGGATCGCTGTTTGAGCTGGCGCTGACGCAGTTTGTTATCAATATGCGCTATTCGCTCATGTCCGTCTCGCTCTCGCAGAAGCTCGGAAAGAGCGTGAGATTGATTGATAGATTTTTAATATCGTTTGTCAATACAGATGAAGTTTTCGCGGTCGCTATCTCAAAAGGCGCGCCGCTCGGCAGAAAATATCTCTATGGATTGACTCTAACTCCCTATCTCGGCTGGAGTCTCGGTACTCTCCTGGGTGCGGTCGCCGGAAATATCCTGCCCGCAATGCTCGTCTCCGCTCTCGGAATCGCGATATACGGAATGTTTATAGCGATAATAGTCCCGCCCGCGAAAAAGAGCCTGCCGACTCTGCTCTGCATTTTGACGGCAATCGCTCTGAGCTGTGCATTTAAATTTATTCCCGTGCTCTCAAAAGTGCCGAGCGGATTCGCTATAATTATCTGCGCCGTTGCGGCGAGCGTGCTGTTTGCGCTCGTGGCCCCGATAAAAGAGGAGCAGACAGAGGAGGTGAGCGCCGATGAATAACTATATTCAGTTTTTCTCGGGTCTTGCCGTCATGGCGGGAGTTACATATCTCGTCAGGATGCTCCCGCTCGTCTTGGTCAAGAAAAAGATAGAAAACAGATTCATAAATTCTTTTCTCTATTATGTCCCGTATGCGGTGCTCGCCGTTATGACGGTTCCCGCGATATTTTCATCCACAGCGAGTCTCCCGAGCGCGATAGCGGGCTTTGTCGTAGCTTTGATTCTCGCATATTTCGAGCGCGGTCTGCTGACCGTCGCCGCCGCGTCCTGCGCCGCCGTGTTCATAGCGGAGCTGATAATGAAATTCATTCACTGAGGTAATATAAAATGGTACTACGCGAAGTTTCTAAAATAGATGTAAATTATGTAAAAAAGCTATATAAAGAAGCTTTTCCGATAAGAGAGAGAATGCCTTTTTCAAGGCTGCTAAAATTACAAAAAAATAATATAATAAAAATGTTCGCCGCATATGAAAACGGCGAGCCCTGCGCTCTCGCGATAACCTGCACGGGCAGCAAATCGGTGCTTTTGATGTACCTCGCCGTTGACGGCAACAAACGCGGTCAGGGACTGGGTTCAAAAATCATCCCCGCCCTGTGCGAGACTTTCCCGCGCCGCAATCTCCTGCTCGAAATAGAAAAACCGGACGAAAACAAGCCGATGACTGTTCGCAGAAAGGAATTTTATCTTCTGCGGACTTCGCGAGACGGGGACGGAGATATCTCTCGCCGGAGTTCCGATGGAGATTCTCATAAAGGGCGACAGCGAGTTCGACAAATACGAATATATAGACATCTATCGCAAGCAATTGGGAAGACAAATGACAAAGCTGCTGCTGAAAATCAAATAAATTAAGCCGGAAGATTTTTCTTCCGGCTTTTAATCTATCGAAAAGTCTGTCTTAGCACAGTCTCAAAGCTCACCTATGTAAGGGGAGCTGTCACGGCTTCGCCGTGACTGAGGGGTTGTTGTATGAAAGTTAAAAAACAGCAATTTTGAAAATTTTCAACTTATTCAAAACAATCCCTACGACGCTACGCGCCACCTCCATTTACACAAGAGATGCATTGATTCTGATTCCTGCGAAGCCCAAAAAATCAGGTTTATCGAAATGT
>ERZ773242.2061-NODE-2061-length-17613-cov-3.508543_pt1 | contig 17613 bp, 13 predicted proteins | sample MGYA00511077_ERZ773242 | MGnify/ENA primary metagenome ERZ773242 (study PRJEB29015, sample SAMEA2737754) | human gut metagenome | biome: human gut; feature: human-associated habitat; material: faeces | place: China | collected 2012 ... | reverse complement strand
TGGAGAGAATCTCGTACAGGGCGCCGGGCTTGTTTTCAAAGGCGATGACCAGGGAGATCCGGTTGGCGCCGGGGTAAATGACCGGCTCCTTAGAGATGCAGATGAAGCGGGTATAGTTGTTGTCACTGTCCTGGATGGCGTCATGGATGCACTCCAGACCGTACAGCGCGGCGCAGGCGTGGGAGGAGATGGCGGCGGCGTGGCGGCTGCCGCTCTCGGCCACCATTTGGGCGGCGACGGCGGTATTGGCGCAGGGGATGACCCGCACCCCGTTCAGCTCGCTCAGGAATTTGCTGCACTGGCCAATGGCCTGCTCATGGGAATAGATCTCGGTGATATCCGTGAGCTTTACGCCGGGCTGTACCAGCAGCTCGTGATGGATACACAGGCGGGTGGAGCGGACGATGGAGAAGTTCTTGCGCTGTACCAGATCGTAGACCGCGCGGACGGAGCCGTTGGAGCTGTTTTCAATGGGCACCACGCCGAATTTGCAAAGACCGGATTCCACAGCGGAGAACACCGCCTCAAAGCTCTTGACATAGACAATTTTGCCCCGGGGCAGCAGGCGGTCGCAGGCTACCTGGGAATAGGCGCCCTCCACGCCCTGGCAGGCAACAAGGCCCGTCTGGGGAAAGACCTCTCCGCCGGCAGCGAGAGACTGTCGCACCTGGGCGGCCACCTGAGTGGGGGCATTGATCAGCTCCGCCTGACGGGATCGGGCCAATTCAAAAAGCGTGGAGAAGAGGTGGTAGGCATAGCGTTCCTTGTCCCCGGCCTGTTCCGTGACCTTGGCCAAAATCTCCCGTTCCCGCTGCTTGTTGAGAATGGGCAGGTGATGCTCGTTTTTATAAGCGGCGACCTCTTCAGAAAGGCGCATCCGCTCTAAAAACAGGTTCAAAAGCTGGTCGTCCACCGTGTCAATTTTCGCGCGAATGTCAGAAAGTTCCATGATGTCCCTCCAATAGTAAATCTAAGAGAACGGCAGCTGTCACCGCCTCCACCACCGGAACCGCCCGGTGGGCAATACAAGGGTCGTGGCGGCCCCGGACAACCAGCTCTGCGTCCTCACGGGCGCGGAGACTTACGGTCTGCTGGGGCTGCGAAATGGACGGCGTGGGTTTGATGGCTGTCCGCAGGATGATGGGCATCCCGGTGGAGATACCGCCCAAAATGCCGCCGGCATGGTTGGTGCAGGTGACAATCTCGCCATCCTCCACCGCAAAGGCGTCGTTATTTTGAGAACCGCGGGATCTGGCGGCGGCAAAGCCGGCGCCGAACTCCACGCCCTTCACGGCGGGAATGCCGAAAAGCGCCGCAGCCAGACGGTTTTCAAGCCCCTCAAACATGGGCGCTCCCAGCCCGGCGGGCACCCCCACAGCGGCGCACTCAATCACGCCGCCCACGGAGTCCAGATGCTGGCGAGCCTCCAGAATGAGTGCCTGCATCCGCTCTCCCGCAGCGTCGTCCAGAACGGGAAAGGGCTTCGCGGCCACGGCGTCGAAGAGCGACCGGTCAGGGCGCAGGGGAAAGGGGAGGTCCTCCACATCTCCCACGGAGGCCAGGTGAGCCCCCACATGGACGCCGTGTCTTGAGAGAATCTGTTTGGCAATGCCGCCTGCGATACAAAGAGGCGCCGTGAGCCTTCCGGAGAAATGTCCACCGCCGCGCATGTCCGCGTGGCCGTCCCATTTGATGTAGGCGGTGTAATCCGCATGGCCGGGCCGAGGCTTATCCTGAAGCTCTTGGTAATCTGAGGAGTGCTGGTCGCTGTTTTCGATGATGGCGCACAGCGGCGCACCGCAGGTGACGCCATGCTCAAGCCCTGAGAGAAAGATGGGCGCGTCCGATTCCTTCCGGGTGGTGGAGAGAGGACTCTTTCCCGGCTTCCGCCGGTCCAAAAAGGCGTCCAGTTCCTGCAGGTCGATGGACTCCCCGGCGGGCAGGCCGTCGATATTCACGCCGATGGCCCTGCCGTGGGACTGACCGAAGACAGAAATGCGCAGCAGTTTTCCGAATTCAGAGGACATGAAACGCACCTCCCAGAGCTTGATAGACGGTAAAGAAATCAGGATAGGATTTATGGACGGCCTCCGCGCCCAGGACGGTGACAGAGCCGGCACAGGCTGTGGCGGCAACCGCCGCCGCCATGACGATGCGGTGGTCATTGTGTCCGCTGAGCGGCACCGTCGGCGCTTGAAGTCCGGATGCCGATGGTTCTACCAGAATCTCGTCCTCCCCGACGGTCACAGAAACGCCGCATTTACGCAATTCCGCTGCCATCGCCGCACCGCGGTCACTTTCCTTGATTTTGAGTCGTTTGGTACCGACAAACCTGCCGCCATGCTTGGCTGCCGCCGCAGCAAACAGGATCGGTCCAAGATCCGGGCAGTCCGTCAGGTCGATACAAGGCGCTGGCGTATCGAGCCGCACCAGCAGCGCCGGATAGACGCGATCCGCCTGCAGACTGTCCGCGGCAGGCGGCAAGCCGTCGATCTGCACCTGGTTTTCGGGTCGGATTGCATCCAGAATGCCGAAAAAAGCCGCATTGGAAAAATCCCCCTCCACTTGTGCATCACAGGCATGATACTGCTGTCCGCCCGGAATATACAGCGTCTGCGCATCCTGCCACGCGGCGCGCACGCCGAACGTTTTGAGTGCCGCCAGCGTCATATCGATATAAGGGCGGCTTTCGATCGGCGGCAGGATCGTCACCGTACTGTCCCCCTCGCATAGCGGCAGTGCAAAGAGCAGACCACTGATGAACTGGCTGGAAATATCGCCGCGCAGCCGGTAGCTTCCGGCAGGCAGCGGACCCTGTACGGTCAAAGCCTGCCCCTCCTGTGCAAAAAGCAGACCGCGCTCCCTGCAAAGCTGCGCGTAAACCTGCAGCGGTCGCTCCATGAGCCGCGGTGCACCGACCATCTGCGCGCGCCGCCCGGTCTGCAGGCAGATCGGGATAAAGAAGCGCAGCGTACTGCCGCTCTCGCGGCAGCGCAGAACCGGTTCCCCGGTCTGCGTGCCTGCAGTCCCCGCATCATCATGCACAGCTGTCCGCGCACTGCCGATCCCGGTGATCGTCACCGTCTCGCCGTCCTTCTGCCACTGCGCGCCAAGCGCTGCCAGGCAGCCCAGCGTCGCCTGCATGTCCTGCGAATCCGAGATTCCCTGCAGGACGGACGTACCAGCCGCAAGCCCCGCACAGATCATCATGCGGTGCGCCATACTCTTGGACGGCGGCGCGGTGACTCTGCCGCGCGCCGTCCCCGGATTGATCTGTATCTTCATGCCTTGCCTCCGTTTTGCGCCAGATAGTCAATCGCCTCCAGATAACCGTCGGTGCCATGTCCCATGACGGTGAAACAGCAGGCCTGCCGGATATAGCTGACCTGACGGAAATCCTCGCGCTCCTTCACATTGGAGATATGCACCTCTGCCGTCGGAATCTGCACCGCCTTGACCGCATCGAGGATCGCAATGCTGGTGTGCGTATAAGCGCCCGGATTGATGACGATCCCATCCATCCCCTCAAAATAAGCCTCCTGTATGCGGTCGACCAGCGCGCCCTCATGATTGGACTGATAACAGGTGACCTCGATCTGCTTCTTCTCGCAGTGCGCATGAATCTTTTCGACAAGCTGCGCGTAATTTTCCGTCCCGTAATGCGCAGGCTCCCGCAGTCCCAAAAGATTCAAATTCGGTCCGTTGATGACTAAAATCTTCATCATAACGCGCCTGCTTTCCCGCTATGCTCCCGGCTTGCGCTGCCTCCTGCCGCTGCATGCGCGCTGCCGTCCGCTGCCCGCAGGTAATCCGTACCGAAACGCGCCGTCAAAAGATCCGCCAGCACGATGGCTGTCACAGCGTCCACCACAGGCCTTGCCCGGTGAAAAATCGCCGGGTCGTGGCGGCCCTGCAGCTCGAAGGTCGTGTTTTCCATGCGCAGCAGATCGATCGTCTCCTGCTTTTTGAAGATCGAAGCGGTCGGCTTGACCACCGTCTCAAAGACGATCGGCATACCGTTAGAAATACCGCCCTGGATACCGCCGCTGTAGTTTGTTCTGGTCTTCACGCCCTCTGCATCCATATAAAAGGCATCGTTGGCCTGTGAGCCGCGCAGATCTGCCAGCGCAAAGCCGCCGCCGAACTGGATTCCCTTGACTGCCGGGATTGCAAAGACCGCATGCGCAAGCATGCCCTCCAGCGTATCAAACCAAGGCTCCCCGACCCCTGCCGGAAGCCCGGTCACCGCCGTTTCCAAAATACCGCCGATGCTGTCGCCGTCTGCCGCTGCCTTGAGGATTTCTCCGCGGATCAGTGCGCCGGCTTCCGCGTCCAGCACCGGAAACTCTGCGCTGTCCAGATAAGTAAATTCCTTCGCATAGTCCGCAAATCTGCGGTCGTCCACGCCTGCCGCGCGCAGAATATGCGTGCCGATATAAATGCCGCGTCCCTCCAGGGCGCGCGCCAGAATCGCACCCGCTGCCACCAGCGGCGCGGTGATACGCCCCGAAAAATGACCGCCGCCGCGATAGTCCTCATAGCCCTCGTACTTGCAGAAGCCCGTATAATCCGCGTGCGACGGGCGTGCCGGACGGCTCTTGCGCCCGTCTCCGTAATCCGCGCTGTGTGCCTTTTCATTGCGGATCAGGAGACAGAGCGGCGTACCGGTCGTGCGTCCCTCAAAGACGCCGCTGACAAATTCCACGCGATCCTCCTCCTGACGCGCCGTCGAGATCTTGCCCTGCGCCCGCCGCTGCCGCAATTTATTGCCGATATATTTTTCATCGATCACCAGCCCCGGCGGCAGCCCATCCAGCACCGCGCCGATCGCCGGTCCGTGGCTCTCCCCAAATAAGGTGAGGCTAATCGTATTGCCAAAGGTATTTTTCATCCGAAAACCTCCTCGTAATCCTGTTTTAATCTCGCTTCGTCAGCAGGCTCTGTATAGAACGACCCGATGCGGCGCACCCGAATCGTCGTCACTGCGCCGCCGTCCGCCTTCTTATCGTGCATGGCGGCCCTGCAGACAGCAGCGGCATCCTCCCTGCAGGCGGTCGGTAAACCTTCCCGCTGCAGCACCTGCCGCAGTCTGTCCCGCAGTGCGGGCTCCGTCATCGGCAGCATGCCCAGCGCCACGCACTCCCCATGCAGCAGATTGCCGGAGACGCTTTCCATGCCATGTCCGAGCGTGTGCCCGAAATTCAGCGCCTTGCGCAGACCCTGCTCCTTTTCGTCCTCCTCTACCACATGCGCCTTGATGCGTAGTGCATTTGCGATGATCTCTTCGAGCTGCGCCTCGGACCCGCGGATCCCGCTTGCCTCGATACGCGCAAAAAATGCTTCGTCAAAGGTCGCCGCCATTTTGATGATCTCCGCCGCGCCGCAGGCAAACTGCCGCGCATCCAGCGTTTTTAGCACCTCCGGATCGATCAGCACCGCCCGCGGCTGGTGAAACGCCCCGACGATATTCTTGATGCCGCCGAGATCGACCGCCGTCTTGCCGCCGACCGACGAATCCACCTGCGAAAGCAGCGTCGTCGGTATATTATAGAAGTCGATGCCCCGCATATAGCAGGCTGCCGCAAACCCCGCCAAATCACCGACGACCCCGCCGCCGACCGCCGCCACGCAGTCCTTACGCGTAAACCCGTTCTCCAGCATCACGCGGCAGAGCATCTCAAAATTGGCAAGTGTCTTACTCGCCTCGCCCTGCGGCAGGGTAACAAGCACGCCGACACCGTGTGCGGCTTCGCAGGCATCCAGCACCCGCCGGGCGTACTGCGTCGGCACGCCGTCATCGGTCACGACCAGTACCCGGCGCGCCAGCTCCAAATGCTTGCCTGCCTCCGCGAGCATGCCCCGCGCAATCAGAATCGGATAGCTGTCACACCCCAGCTTCACGTCGAGCTTCATAGCCTTGCCTCCTGTCTCTTTGTCTCCTGTTCCTTTGCCGCATCCGCATTGACCGCGCCCGCAGCTTCCGAAGCCGCAGCCATCCCTGCCGCTTCCGCCGTTTCATCCGTAGGCTCCGGCGCCACCTGCGCACGCAGCGCATTATATGCGCCGACGATCTTGATCTTATCGCAGCAGCTTTTCATCTCTTCCACGCAGGCTTGTCCGTTCGGGCTGTAGATATCTCCGGCAGCCTCCACATAGAAATAATACTGCCACAAAAGCTCCTTCATCGGGCGCGAACGCAGCGTCCGCATGTTGAACCCATGCCGTCCGATGATCTTCAATGCCTCCGCCAGTGCCCCGGCCTCGTTGCGTGCCGTAAACACCAGTGAAAAGAACGTATTGCCGTTATTGCCGGAGGTCCGGCTGTCCGCTGCCGAAAAGACCGCAAAACGTGTCGTATTTGAGCGGTCGTCGTTGATGCCAGACGCCAGTACCGACAATCCCGCCATCTTCGCGGACTCCGCGCTGCCGATTGCCGCGATGCTCTTGTCATTCTGCTCCCGGACATAAGCCGCAGCCAGCGCCGTATTGGAGTATTCCACCTCTGCAAAATCATGTTCGCGGATAAACCTCGCACACTGCGACAGAGCCTGCGGGTGACTGACGACCGTCCGGATATCGTCGAGCGTCGCGCCCGGCACCGTCAAGAGGTCATGCGTCACAGCCAGATCATACATGCCGTTGATATGCAGCGGCCCTGTAAACATCAAATCGTTAACCTGATCCACATCGCCTGCAAAGCTGTTCTCGACCGGCAGCACCGCACAGTCGCACGCGCCGCTGACCACCGCCTCATAAGCCTTCGGAAATCCGCTGTAAGCGATCTTCTGCCCCATCGGGAAGATGCGGCTTGCCGCAATATGTGCAAACGCGCCCTCGGTCCCGCAGTACGCGACCCGCAGCCCCTCCAGAAGCCGCGCCTGATACCGCCGCGATACCGCCATCATATCCTGCAGAAACTGCCCGTAATACGGCTTGATCTCCGGGTTCTCGACCCGCGCCTCGCCCTTAGCGATGACCTCGGCCTCGCGCTTGGGATCGTAGATCGGCAGCCCGTTCTGCCGCTTATATTCCGCAACCTTGGCGACCTGCTGCATCCGTAACTCGAACAACTCCGCCATCCGGTTGTCAATTTTTGTAATTTTTTCTCGTATTTTCTTCAAATCTTCCATCTGTCATCTCCCTTTACCGCACCATCGCTGCCGCAGCCTGTGCGCAGGCGCAACTGTTTTTTGCTCCGCCGCAGAAGCACGTCCCACACAGGTGTCCCTGTGCGCAGGCTTACCTACGCGCAGCCGCACATCCCACAGGCATATGGAACTGAAACGCAAGTTACCTGTCTCCATCTCTTTTATTCCTGCTCCGGCAAAATCCCATAATCCGCAGCCAGCGCCCGAAATGCCGGCAGCGAGCGCAAGACCTCATCTGTGCTGATGCAGTACGAAAGCCGCACATAGCCCGGCATGCCGAAGCTGTCCGAGGGCGTCAGCAGCAGCTCATATTTTTTTGCCGCCTCCGAAAACGCATTTCCGTCTCCGTCCGGTGCCGCAAGGAACAGGTAAAAAGCACCCTCCGGCGGAATGAACGAATAGCCGAACGCTTGCAGATTCGCAAGCAGCAGACTGCGGTTCTCCTTGTAAACGTCAAAATTCGCACACACGCCCTGATTCTCCGCCACCACGCGCTGCAAAAGACTCGGTGCGCAGACATAGCCGAGACTCCGTCCTGCCCCGCAGATCGCCGCAAACAGATCTGCACAACTGCCCGCCCGCGGCGAAACGAGAATGTAGCCGATCCGCTCGCCCGGCAGCGACAGCGACTTGCTGTAGGAATAGCAGATGATCGTATCGTCGTAATAGTCCGCCGGAAACGCCGCCCTGCATCCATCGTAGACGATCTCACGATAAGGCTCGTCCGAGATCAGATAAATTTCCTTGCCGTAAAGTGCTTCCTTTCCCCGCAGAAAATCTCCAAGGGCCGCCAGTGTCTCTGCGCTGAGGATCGCGCCCGTCGGATTGTTCGGGGAGTTTACGATCAGCGCCGCCGTCTTTTCGGAGAAAGCCGCCTCCAGCGCCGCAAAATCGATTTGAAAATCATCTGCACGCACCGGCACCTCGCGTACCGCCGCGCCGCCATTCTCAATGAACACCTTGTATTCCGGGAAGTACGGCGTAAACACGATCACCTCTTCCCCCGCGGCGCTCACCGCCCGCAGGGTAATCGTCAGCGACGCCGCGGCTCCGGCGGTCATATACACATCCCCCGCCTCCGCCGCAAGCCCATAGGTGCGGTTCACATACGCCGCGACTGCCGCCCGCGTTTCCATGCTGCCCGCAGAAGCCGTATACGCATGCAGCGCGGCCGGCGTCTCGTCTTGCAGCAGGCGCATCATACAATCCGTAATCACCTGCGGGCATGGTACATTGGGATTGCCGAGACTATAGTCACACACCCGCTCCGCGCCGATCTCCTGCTTGCGCCTCGCGCCGTACGCTGCCAGTGCGCGGATCGCGGAGCTGCTCTTACCTAATGCTGTCATATTTGGATTGATCATATCTGTCACCTCTGTGTTTCGTCTGTTTTCGCGCACCGTACTTTGCTGACGTTTTTTTCCAACCCATGCAAAACGTCCAAAGCAAAATACCCCCGGGCAGTCCGATGCCTCACATTTGCACAGACCCCCGAAGGTATTGCAGTGCCCGCATACGCTGCCGCGCACACGAGACTCTTACATTAATACACTTCTTTTATCAGACCTTCCTTAAATGCCTCAACTAAGTCTGTCAAATCGTCTACTTTTTCTGCCAGCACCGCGCCCTGGTCGGTATCCATGATCAAAAGGCGCTCTGGAATAATCTCCACCGTTTTCTGTACCGGTGAGTGGAACACCTGCGTGCCGTCCGGCTGCAGCGGGCTGTATGGCTTGTGCTCCGCCAGCGCCATGAAGCGCGAATTAAAAATAAAGGTATAGCCAGCGATGCCTGTCTGCTTCTGATAGGCCTTGGATATACCGCCGTCAATGACGTACAGAATGCCGCCTCCCTTGATCGGGGACTCGCCGTCCTTAATCTTCACCGGCACATGCCCGTTCAGGATCTTGCCTCTGTGCGGGTCAAGTCCGAATTCTTCCAGGATCTTTTCGCAGTATGCGCGTTCCTTGATCAGCTTGTAATACGGGCGCGTCGGCTCCTTGTGCGTTGCCTTGTCCGTGATGAACAGCCGCTCGAAGGTCGTCATCTTTTCCTTGCCGAAGAGCGGAGAATTGCCGCCCAGCCACAGATACCACATGATGTCGCCGGAACGTCCGGTCTCCTCGGATTTGCGCGGGGCATAATATGCCTTGCGCACCTGATCATCCAGATAATCCATCAGCGCCTTGCCCTTGTGCTTGACGCCGTTCAGCTCCACCTCTTCAAACGCGCCGTTTTCGTCGGTCGGAATGCAGCCGTGATAGAGCAGATTGCCGTTGACTCTGGTATACAGTGCGCCGTGGCTGAAGAGGAACCGAATGTGCCGCTGCAGCTTTTCGGAATTCAGGAAAGACGCCTCCAGCGCGTTGAGCAGCTCGCCCTCTTCCGCTGTCAGATCATATGGGTGTGCCGGGTCGAGCGTCGGGAAATTCCTGTCCCGCAGCGGCCAGACCTTACCTTCAATCTCGACAGTGCCAGCCGCAAGGTCGATCTTATCCAGCAGCAAACGCTTGTCGAGCTTGTATTCCGGGTGCGCCATGATGCGCTGTCCCTCGACCTTGAACTGGCAGATCGCGATCGCCTTGTGCATCTTCGCCGCCAGCTCCTCATCGACCGGATCGTACTTGTTTTTATCTAAAATATGCGGTTTGAAAAACTCGCACGGATCATCGCCGTAAACCTTTTCGGCGAACGACGCCAGCGGCCGCAGATTGATGCCGTAGCCGACCTCCAGCATGTCGAAGTTGTTGTAGCTGATATTCATGCGCAGCAGATTGGTGATGCAGGCCCAGTTTCCGGTCGCCGCGCCCATCCACACGATGTCGTGGTTGCCCCACTGAAAATCCACATCGTGAAAGTCCATCAGGAAATCCATGATCTCGTCCGGGTGCGCACCTCTGTCAAAAATATCGCCGATGATATGTAATTTGTCGACAGCAAGACGACTGATCGTCTCCGTCAATTGGATAATATATGCCTCAGCAACACCGCATTCCACGATCGAATTGATGATCTGGTTGTAGTAGTGCATCTTGTTTTCCTCATCGTCTGCGTGCAGCAGCTCGTCGATGCTGTAATCCATGTATTTCGGCAAGCGTCCGCGCACGCGGGAACGCGTATATTTTGTCGATACCGATCTACAGATCGTAATCAAGCGATAGATCGCAGTCGCGCACCAATCATCGTAATTTCTCTCTGATTTTTTGCGCCGCGCCAGCTCTGCCTCCGCGTTGTAAATCAGCGCCGCCAGGTCATCGCGATCCTTCTCCGAAAGCACGCTGCCGTAATGCTCATCGATCTTCGCCTTGATTGTACCGGACGCGCTCTTAAGCATATGGATAAATGCCTCGTGCTCGCCGTGCAGATCGCTTAGGAAATACTCCGTCCCCTTCGGCAGCGCCAAAATCGCCTTGAGATTGATGATCTCCGCCGAAGCCGCCATAATGTTCGGATAATCCTTTGCCAAACGGTTCAAATATTTCAAATCTGCCATGCTTCTCCCTTTCTCCATGCAGTGTTTTGTTTCTCCTTGCGTTCTATTATATTATAATCAACCCGCGAAAAGCAAGTCATTTCCGCCTAGAAAAGGCTTCGCGAAGGTCGAAATTTGTCAAATCCGCAAAAATTCACACAATCACCATAAAGCCATGCGCAAGTCCCTCATCCGACCGCAGTTCCGGCGTAGTAATGCTGTAAAATCTCGCGGTAAGTATTGCCCTCTTTGGCCATGCCATTTGCACCGTACTGGCTCATGCCGACCCCATGCCCGGAGCCGCTGGAAGTAAACACGATATTTGCCCCGTCAAAACTGATCGAGAACAGCGCCGAGCTGAGACCGAGCGCACTGCGCACCTGCGTGCCCTTCAGCTTTTCTTCCCCGACCTGCATGCGTTCCACACGTCCGCCTGCGGTTCGCGAAAGGATCTTGACGTTGCTCTGTGTCAGCCTGCCGAAGTCTTTCTCAGGAAAGCTTTTTTGCAGCTTCTTCTGCATCTCCGCGAGCGTGAAGGTCTTCTGTTCGTTGCGGTGCGTCGCGTTTTCCTCATAAGGGCTGGAGACACTGACCAGATACGGCACCGCGCTGACAAATACATCCTCGGAGTTCTCCGTCTGCCCGCCGCTCGACGAGAAGAACAACGGCTGCATCACCAGCTTACCGTCGTAATACAGCAGCTGCCCTTCGGTGCTCTTGCACGCCGCCCGCACCTTCGGCCAGCCGTTTTCGCTGTCTCCCCAGCCGTCCGGGTGGCAGGCAATCAGCTCCTTTTCCGTCTTGTAGACCTGACAATGCGTCGTGTCGCAGATCGGCGCCTTCGGGTGATGCTTCGGCTTTTTGGTTTCGTACTTTTGAAGCTTCGCCATCGCAAAGGTCCGCGCCGCCACCGACTGTGCCTTGAGCGCCTCTGTCTCAAAGGTATTTGGCATCTCGCTTGCGGTCACGCAGGCGACGTATTCCTCGAAATCGACCTTCACCGCCTTACCCAGCTCCTCCCGCCAGACCTTGATTGTCCGCGGCGTTTTGATCCTATCCGCCGCTCTGACCTGCGCGCTCTGCGCCGCGCCTTGCCCACCGCCGCCTGCCGCGTCTCCGGCATGCTGCCCGTCTCCGGCCCCGCCCGCATCAAACCCGCCGCTCCCCCAGACCACCAGCAGCGGCACCAACAGGATAAACACCGCCAGCCCTGCCCAAACCGCCGCCAGCCCCTTGAGCACGCCTCGTATCTCCGCTTTCCACTCCGCCCTGAAACCTCTCCGCATTGCCTGTCCCCCTTGTTTCTTTCTCCTATATATGTATGCGGACTGCCGCCTGTTTTATGCCTGCACAGAGATAAACCGCTTCTGTATCTCCAACCCCATTGACAAATCACGTTTTCCCCCTCATAATTGAACTATCACATAAAAACGAGGTAACAACATGAATTCGATTTACGCATACATCAAAAAATACGCTGCCATGCTGGCAGCGCAGACCTATGCCATCGGTCCTGCGGCGCGTCTGATCGTCGAAACGGACGAAGGCGTTTTTGGTACGGTCAAGGGTGCTGATCTGGAAAACCTTGGCGAGGTGGAGGTTGAAAAGCTGCCGCTTTCGGTTCTGCCAAAAGGCCGGCAGGGTATCCGCGCCATCGTGATTTCACAAACACCTGCCTGCCAGGAGTGGCTGCGGCGCGGCGAGGCGCTCTTTCCGGCTCTGGACGATATGGCGCAGATCATCGGTACGCGCGCAGCGGTCATCGATGCACGCAAGGGCTTCCAAAAAGCAGTCCCTCAGCTTTCCCGCGTCATGCGCACCAATGCAGGCTGCTTCATGGTCATCGGACGCGCACCAAACGGCGCTTACCTCGGTTACACCCTGACTGTCGGTCGTACACCGTATGAGGCGATCGTCGCCATGACGGTTCTGGAAAAATCCGCTGAGGTTGCCCTGCTTGCTGAAAAAATCGGCAAGGCGCAGCGCATTTCCCCTTGGGAATGCCTACGTATGCGCAGCATCTATATGAAGAAATATTCCAAATCCGAGGCAAGCGCCAGAGCCGCCGAAGCTGCCGCATGCGAGGCACAGGTAATCAAAATCACACCGTCCGAAACACAAGCAGCTCCGCAAGACCGCGAAGCTGTCCTGCGTGCACAGCTCGTGGACTACGGCAAACAGCTCGTCACCTCCGGTCTGGTACAAGGTACCTGGGGGAATCTTTCGGTGCGCCTCGACGACACCTATATGTTGGTGACGCCGTCCGGATTAGACTACGCCCGCCTAACCCCGGCGGATATGGTCAAAGTCAATATCCGAACATTGGCATATGAGGGCAGCCTGAAACCGACCTCCGAAAAAAGTCTGCACGCAGCCATCTACCAAAATCGTCCGGACATCGGCGGTATCATCCACACGCACGCCAAATACTGCTGCGTCTATGCCGCCGCGCGCCGCGACCTGCCGATCCCGACAGACCGACAGACTGCGTTTCAAAGCCCAATCAAACTCGCGCCTTACGCACCGCCCGGCAGCAAAGCCCTCACAAAAAACACCGCAGCTGCCGTCGGTGACAACTACGGTGCAATCATGGCGGGTCATGGGATGATCGCCTGCGGCAAAGACCTCACTGCCGCCTTCCAAAACTGTGAGCAGCTCGAAGCCCTTGCAGAGGCTGCGCTGCAGAAATAACGATCAACAAAGCTGCCGTATGATGGTGTCCAAGTCAGACATCGATCAAAGCGGCAGCTTTGTTATGATTTGTATTTTGCGATGCACACTTTTGTCTTATGTGCTAAAAATTACTTGCAGCGCAGAATTGCATACAATAACGTAAGGAATAAAGCAGCCTTACACCTTGCCCAAATACCCCGCCTTTTTCATCGCCTGCAGGACCTGATTCGCGGCGGGTCCTGCGGCTGTCGCGCCGTAGCCGCTGTTTTCGAGGCAGACGGCGAAGGCATAATCCCCACTGAAGCCGACAAACCAGCTGTGCGGGCTCTTGCCTCTGCCAACCTCCGCGGTTCCGGTCTTGGCGTGCAGGGAAAGCCCCGGATAATTGCCATCGCCGTAGTTTGCCTTAACATTGTTGCGCATCATATCGCTGATCTGGCGCGCTGTGCCAGCCTCCAGCAGCTTGACCTTTCCGGCGCGCGCACGCCCGCCGTCCTTGTCGAGCAGCGCTTCTCCTTTTGCAAGCAATGCATTGCCGCGCAGCAGCACCGGCTTGGCTGCCTTGCCCTCTCCCGCGATCGCGCCTGCGTAGACCATCATCGCCAGCGGATTCACCTGATCCTCAAACTGTCCGATGCCCGCCCAGCCGATGTTCAGCTTCGCGCTGTCAAAATTGAAGCTGCCTGCTGCAGTGCGGATACCATCGACCTCATAGGCGTCAGTCAACCCGGCTTTCTCTGTATATTCCTGCAATACCGCACCGCCCAGCTTCACTGCCAGCGACGCATATGCGCCGTTGCAGGAGTTGGCGAGCGCACCGTAAAAATCCATCTTGCCATGCGCGTACGGGCAGGTGATCTTTTCTCCGTCAATCTCATAGCTGCCGGTGCAGGTAAAGGTCCAGCTGTTCAGATCCTCCAGCTGCTCGATTGCGGCCGCCGTCGTTACCAGCTTAAATACCGATCCCGGCGTATAGACTGCCGAAAGTGCCTTGTTCAAATACGTGCCGCTCGGCAGATTGCTGCCGCTTCCATCCGTTTTGACCGCCGGGTCTGCGGACGGCCCGCTCACCATCGCCAAAATCTCGCCCGTCCGCCAGTTATAGACGCAGATCGTTCCGTTCCTGCCTGCGAGCGCTTGCTGCGCAGCCACGTTGATATCCGCATCGATCGTCAGCGTCAAATCCTTTCCTGTATTGTGAAAAACTCCCGTCGTTCCCAAAATGGGATCATAACCGATCAGCTTGCTGCGAAACGCGGTATTCGCCGCCGTCGCCACATTGCCGCCCAGATCACCGACCACATGATAGGTTGCCCGGCGTATGCTGCTGTCATCGCTGTAATGCGCGCCGTCCTTGTCATTTTGCAGCAGCAGCTTGCCATTGCGGTCCGAAACACTGCCCACGCGCAGCGCCCCGTTCGTATATACATGCCGGTTCGCGTAGAACGCGGACCACTTCGCGCCGTTCAGTTCCAGCCGCACCACGAAGAACACCAGCCCTGCCAGCAGCACCGCCGCCATCAAGAGACAAAGGAACGCCCGCTTTTCTAATTTTTTCATGTTCTCGCGCCTCCCTTCACCGCCAGACTGGCTTTTTGCCGGGTATCCGCCGACTTCAAGAATGCCAACAGCGCCCACGACACGATCATGCTCGTGCCGCCGTTCGAGACAAACGGAAACGTGACCCCGGTAAATGGCAAAAGATCCGTACACCCAAAGACATTCAATATCGTCTGGAACACGAACATGCTCATCGCCCCGCAGGCCGCGATCGTGTAATAGGTGGAACGTCCCTCCATGATCGAGCGCACCGCAAACACTGAGAGCGTCACGATTGACAGCACCGCCAGTACCGCGATGATCAAGCCCCACTCCTCAATCAAAACACCGAAGACCATGTCGGTATCCGCTGCAGGCAGATGCACCAGCCAGCCCTTACCCGCGCCGACACCGGCCAGTCCGCCGCTTGCCGACGCGCTGAGCGTGCGGGTCTGCTGGTATCCGGCCGCATCCATGATGCCCGCGTCCCAGATATGCCCCCAGGTCGCAAATCGTTTGGCGACATAAGGCTTAAAGCGCAGGATCATAAAGCCGCCTGCGGCAGCCGCACCGACCATCAGCAGCAGCTTCGAGAACTCGCCGCTGCGCAGGAAAGAAATCACTAAAAAGGTCACGAAGAAGATCGCCGCCGTTCCGAAGTCGCCCATCAGTCCCAGACAGCCAAAGCAGAACGCTGCAAACCCCATGAAAATCCAAAGATTCTTTTTTTCAAATAATTCGTCCAGTGACGCTGCCCCGATCCAGATGAACGCCACCTTGACCAGCTCCGATGGCTGGAAGCTGACCGGCCCGATTGCCAGCCAGTTTTTCGCACCGTAGCCGAATGTGCCCAGCGCCAGATTTGCGATCAAAAGCACCGCCGCACCACCCAGCAGCAGCCAGCGCAGACCTTTGGAGGATTCCAGATTACGCAGCACCATGCACATCGCCAGCAGCACAGCGACCCCGATCGCTACCGCAAAAAACTGCTTGTACAGCTTGTCCGGCGCAGAGCTCGCCACCACCGCCAGATCCAGCGTCGAAAGGAAAAACGCGATGGCTTCCATCTCGAACCCCTCTCGTCCGGTCGCCCGCACGATTGCCACATAGCCCCACATCAGCAGCATCAGTCCGCCAAAACCGATGAAGATATGCTCCAGATAATCACTTCCCAGCGCCAGCCAGAGCTGCAGCATCGTCAAAATCTGAAACAGCGTGAGTGCAGCCATCGTCGGTCCGATCGACATCATCTGCGTGTCCGATTTTCGCATCGCCAGATTGTTGTTCTGCTCCTCCAGACTGATCGGCAGCAGCGTGAACTCTGTCATGCCGGTCCGCAGGACATCGCCATATGCCATCGTGATCGGCGGTCCCATCTCGCCCGCCTTACTGACCTTGACCTCATCCAGATAGCTGCCGTTCTTCGAGCCCAGATCCCGATAGGTCCACGTACCGCCGCTGGAACGCATCAGCACGCCATGATTGCGCGAAATCGCCTCATCCGCGACCTGAATATCGCAGCTTGCCGCGCGCCCGATGACATTTTCCCAATGCGTGATCGGCTCACTGCGCTCGTCGAGCAGCTCCACATCACCATCCTCATCTAAGCCGTAGCGGCTGATATGCAGATACGCCCAGACCTCCGCCGGACTGTGCGCCCGGATCAATGAGACTACGCAGCGCGCCAGAATATAGACCGCCAGCGCCACCAGCGCCCAGCGTGCCAGCCCCGTATAGACCATCTGAAAATTAATATTTTCCAAAAAAGCTTCCATAAAATCTCCTGTTCCCCTTTTCCTGCCGCGCACGCCCCCTGCCGCAGACGCCCAAACCACAGCTATCTTGCGGGCTTTCTTGCAGCGGTCACTGCGTCCGTCTTACACGCGTCCGGCGCATCCGACCTTTCCCCTGCATGCTTATGCGTCACGCTGCCGACTGCGCATTCGTGCGCTTCTGTTTTCAGTATGACAAAGCCCCTCGCGCTTGTCAAGGGGCTTTCTTGATTTCGTCTGATCATTGAAACACGAAACTCATACCCAAAACGCGATGGCTCTGAGCGGCGCGCCGTCGGCATTTTTCCACTTGAGCGGCAGCGCGAAAAACCAGAACAAATCATTGCCGCATTTGTCCAGATTGCAGAGATTTTCAATGTTGATCACATCATGCTCGTAAAAGAGCTTTTTGTGGCGCGGCAGATTTGTGTCGGAAATCGGGTCCATACCGATGACATCAAAGCCGATGCCCTTTTTGCCTGTGCTCAGAATGAAACGCAAAACCTCGTCGTCTATACAGGGATAATCGCCAAAATAGCTGTCAGTTCCCCATCGCTTATCCCAGCCGAGATGAAAGAGCAGGAAATCCGCGGTCTCTGCTTTTTCGATGCCTGCCTGTTCCAGCTCGTTCATGCGAATCGCCTCGCCTTCGGCAAGATGCGTACAGTCAATCACCAGCGCTTTCCCCGCAAACTGCTCGATCGGCAGCGCGTCGAGAGTGGTTCGATCCGCGAACAGATGCGCGGGCGGGTCCACATGGGTTCCTGTATGTGAGCGTTTCCCGAAACCCATCCTTTTCGTATGTGTTAGCCGGCTTTAGCATCGGCGGCTCCGTACCGGGATAAACCGGCATATCCTCAGAAATCGTATGCGTCAAATCAATGATTTTCATCTCAAAACACCTCCACGCGAATTTTTTATTTTGTAGGAACTATCGCTATGCGATATTTGCGGAATCACGACAAAAGCACCTTGCGAAGTGGCGCTCATAGGGGAGCGCCATGTGCAC
>ERZ773242.2054-NODE-2054-length-17644-cov-3.396839_pt1 | contig 17644 bp, 11 predicted proteins | sample MGYA00511077_ERZ773242 | MGnify/ENA primary metagenome ERZ773242 (study PRJEB29015, sample SAMEA2737754) | human gut metagenome | biome: human gut; feature: human-associated habitat; material: faeces | place: China | collected 2012 ... | reverse complement strand
TTCATCTTACACCATTTTTATCTCATTTGATAAAAAACATAAGACTATATCAACCTTTATAGGGAAGTTGATATAGTCTTACACTTAACACCATTATTATTTCTTAACCAATCTCAATATTTAATCAAATTCCTCAAAAAGCACCTTAGTGTAGACTGTATACTTTCCGCACATATTCTTTTTTATCGGAACCGATTATCTTCACAATATAAACGCCAGGTTTCAAGTCTTCATTACGAATCTCCATTCCTTGCAAATTATACACTTTCAAGTCTTCATATTCGCCACAAACATACACCTTGCCTTCTTTAGCAAATGCCGGAAGCGATTTTTCTATTGCTTTTTCCGATTTCAACCCTGTTTCTCCTGCATTCAGAGAGGTTGTTTTATTTGCATTCAGTACGAAACAATTATCCGGATATACCGTATCGAAATTGGAAACAAATGCCACAATACTCATGTTCTCAGGATGTGCCTCCGTTTTTTTTCCTGTAGTCGACACATAAGTCTCAGGCATTTTATATTCATATCTTTTACTGTAAGTACCATTTGCTGCAAAAGAGATTACATCACCAGTCTGATCCGAAAGAACAGCGCGAAGGAAATTATTATGTTCGAACTCAGATCCTCCTCCGTTGCCGTGTTGGTAACCTATATAATTACTCTCCAGCAGAAACACAGTTACCCCGACATGATCTCCTACTAAATCCACGGTTTTGTTCCCTGAAACAATAACCGTTAATTTTCTGCTTGCCTCATCATAAGAGCAATTTATATCCACAGAAACTAACGCAGGCAATGCCAGCTCTTTTGTGAATGTAGATTCACTGAAGTTACGGGGATCAAAAACCAACGAACCCACACCATCAGTATCGTAATCAGACAAGTGCGTCCTATCAATCATCATAGCCGGGGCATAAGTTGTCGTATTATAAAAATAGCAGTAATTCACACTTTCTTGTTTAGTAAATATATCCGGCTCATATCCAGAATGATGAAGAACCAGTGCTACACGATCCTCATTGCCCGATATTACTTTATGCAAAGCCTTTTGCCCAGCGGGACAATTGCCGCATGACTGAGAGGTAAACTCTTCAATTAGTACTACGCGCTTAATCGCATCTTCCGCTTTATAAATGGTGACACCAGCCATTATGGGTTTCACGGAGACCGGAGTCTTTTCTATTTCTTTCAATGTAAACGTATAGTTTCCACTTTCGGTCGGAGCAACTTTCAAAGTCAATTCACCTAAACTATTCGCGCGCAACCTTCTTTTGAAAGTACAAATAGTATCGCTCAATTCTTTATCATTCAATTTACGCCCCAATTTAATCTTGGAAATACTATTCTCTCCTTCATTCAAAAAATAAATCGTCATATCTGTAGCCGCCTCTTTTCCTTCTAATAAATAAGGCTTGGTAGAATAAGCTTTCAGCATACTTGCAACATAGCCGAATTCACTTTCATTACCATCAACTTCGACTTTCAAACAAAGATTTCCCATGCTCGTATATTCCGTCAAAGGTTCACCGTTTGCAGATAAAAACAAACCATTCACCTTACCGGTCTCTTTAGCAACGGGAATCAAATATTTACGATCATGTTGCACAGCGCTGAATCCAATATAAAGAGGTTGATCTCCCGGTATTACCAAAGGATTTTCAAGAACAACGTCATTCCATCCCAATTCCAGTGCTTTTGTTATTTGCCACAAAATTGTTCCATCCTCTTTACGGATAAAAACAGTAGCGTCATCTGCATCAGCAGCTATACCGACTTTTAAACTATAAATATTCCGACCTTTCAGCAACCCCATCATTCCTTCAGACAAGCGAATTGCAGTCGTCACTTTGACATCATCATCCGTATTGGATCCGATTCCGCTTTTTGCAGTAACCGCTGCATCAGAAGAGCAATAGCTGTAAAGCACCCTTCCATTTCCCTGATCCTTGACTGTTTTAGAGATTCCTGATTGCTGTTCTATAGGAGAATCAGGAGCCACACACCATTGAGCATTCAATATAGAGCCGGCCCATACCAAACAGACTACCAATAAAAGATATTTACACTTTATCATATATAGATTATTTTCATTGAACAATAAAGAATAATAAGACTATATCAGCCCATAAGAGCTGATACAGTCTTACTTTTAATCCTGCTACTTTACTTCTTTACCAATTTAAATACACCCTTCTGAGTCTTCACGATGTATATGCCATTTTCCAAAGCAGAAACACTTATGTTTGTTTCATTAGATTCAAGAACCATCTTACCGGAGACTGTATATACTTTCGTATTTCCTCCCGTAGTAATGATTTGCATAGTTTCCGCGTCATAATGACCTTGAATAGAATTCAGAGATTCAATGCCGCTATCTGGATTTACTTTGAAAGCACCCTTAATTACGATAATCTCTTTATCTGTATTTTCAACAGTATACGCATTCTCTGTAAACTTTGTGCTTTCGTCATAATTAAGATAGTAATAATCCAAAATATAACCTTCCTCCGGTTCCGCTACCAATTCCACGGTAGTGCCTACTGGAACGATGAAAGTGTTGGCAACTTCACCTTTATACTTGATATATACATCACCAATACTATTATACATATCATCATTGGTATGTTCGCCACTCACACTAACTAATTTAACCGTTGTAACTTTTATAGTAGCATTCTCATCAACCGTCATAGTGTAACTTCTACCTTCTTTGTCTGCATCTGCCGGTACATCTACCCCGTTCTTTGTACAACTTGCAATATTAACCGTAGCAGTAAAAATCCAAATATTAATCGCACTACCCTTCTTCACTTCACAAGGTTTAGACGGATCAAGCGAAATAAATTCAGAATCTACAATATTTCTAATATTGAGTAGTCCCCCTTTCTCATCAAGTTCAAAATTGACTGCAACATAACCGTCTCTAAGGGCTCTAAACACCGCACCTACAGTAATATCAGTTGATCCTGATACCGTATACGTTTCTACACATTCTTCATTATTGACCATATAGTTCACAAAGAAGTAATTTTCATCAGGTGTATTCTTGAAAGACAATTTGTCATTTGTTATAACGACATCTCCCTCATGGAGTTCTTGTCCATCACGATATACAGCAATCGTACCACCTTTTTCCGGCTGAATAATATGCAATACCAAAGAAGCTGCCGTTTCAATGACAAATTCCATATCGCCAGCTACCGTCACATGATATTTTTTATCTGAACCAGCCTCTAATTCTTCACCATCGGCCACCACAGAACGTATAATGCAATTTTCATTTGCAGGTTCAATCGTTATTTCCGTGCCAATAGGCAATTCGACCATTTCACTTATATCCAATTTTTCAGCTCCATTCAGTACATTAATACGCTCGGGAGCATCCACCTTAAAGTCCAAAGTAGGAAGATTACCTTTCGTTTTCACTTCAATTACCATATCCATAGCAACAGACGTCATATAAGTACCATTTCCAAGAGGTGTCAATTTCATACCATTGGCTATTACAGATGCAATACGAACTTCATCAGATGCCGCTTCGATTACGATCTGCGTATTTTTTTCCATTTCATATGTCTTTGCTACATCCAACATCTCTTCACTACCTAATTTGTGAATCTTCACGTTCTCCGGTTTGTCCACATCAAACTTAACAGAAGGAACTGTCGATGATGTCGCAATAGCAACCGTCATATTACCTTCTACCCCTACATTATATATTGCACTACCACCAGCAGGTGCTTTATCTTGTCCATTTACCTTTACTGATTTGATTGAATATTTTTCATCAGAAGCCTGGATTTCCATTACAGTACCTTTCGGAAGAGAAACCTTGGAAGAAGAGATATCAATAGGCTTGCGAGTACTCTGATTCACCACACTTATTCTTCCCGGATAATCAATTTCAAAGGTAACCACTGGATTAGCAGCCTGACTTTGAACATAAATCGTCATTTCTTGCTCCACACGAATCGAATAAACGCCATTTGCAAATGGAATGGTAGGGCGCTCAGTGGTAGAAACGTTTATAACTTCATACCCATCAGCAGGTGCTATAGTCAACATTGTCCCTTTCGCAAATTCTTTAGGGGAACTTATGTCACTAACAAGCTCATCGTCTGCTTTTACGATTATATGACTTGGATCAGTTACCGAGAAAGTCACCGCAGGGTTAGCAGAAAGAGATCTCGTTGTAATTTCAATGTGCAATCCTTCCGTTATCCCAACACGTAATTTACCATCACCACCAATGCTACCATCACTACCATTTACCTTACATGACACGATCTCAGCTCCTTCTGCCGCTTCTATCTGTAGAGGATTTTCGCTATCATCCAACTGAACATCATTAACACCATCCGTTAAAGTCAACCGAGTTCCATGTCCAGCTATAGTCGTAGCTATTACATTGCTCCCTTTATCTACCTCGATCTTCACATTACAAAGCCCATCCGCAGAAAACGCCCTTTCTATCTTTGCTGAAGCCGAAAAAATATTCGCTAACAACAAAATAACTATAAGGAAACTATTTTTTTTCATAACAATTTTAATTTTGATGATTATTTAATAACAACTTTTTGTGTAAATACAGAGTCGCCATTGGCTACCTTTATAATATAAATACCCGGATGCCAACCTGCAGTTGCAGCCTCAGCATTGTTTGCATTTAACGTAGCAACACGTACTCCCGTCGTATCATAAACATCAGCTGTTTTAAAATCGCCTTCAACAACCAAGCGACCACCAGCCATAGCAATCTTGACATTTTCAGTAAGAGACATAGATTCGATACCTGATGCAATGCCCTCTTCAATACCGATATTAGTGATTTGGAACATAGCGCAATCACCAAACATTGTTACCAAATTAATTCCTACACAATAGATACCGTCCACACCATCCGGCAACTGTATTTGATAATTCTTGAGAACAGGATTATCTTCGTCAGCCTCTTCCGTAAGCAAACCAGATTCCAACATTATGGTTTGAGAATCAATCGTATTCAACTTACCCATTGTAAGATTCAACTCATCCACTCCGGCCGAACGAGAATCAAAACTTAGATAATATTTTTTCCCTGCTTCAAAATTAATAGGGGGGCTTATCAACCATTCGTCAGCATCCTGGGTACTGACGTTAGGATCTGCCAAATAGCTGGCACCAAAAAGATAATCGCCAAAAACGCTCTTAGTCATAGTTGAATTCAAAAGCCAAGTATTATCGTCATTATTAGCATTCACTACAGACCATTGGTTCGTAACAATAGCCTCATCCTCAAAGCTACATTCATAAGGAACATCTACCGCTTTGCCGGCAATGATAGCCGATTTCAGAACGTATTCTTTATTCGATCCGGCCTTATTTATCGCAGTAACACCATAATAATAGGCACCCAAACGTTTGATAGACTTATCCTCATAGGTATTTCCTTCCCATTCCTCTTCAACCACAGCCTTATCCGGATAACGTACAATTTTATATCTAACAGCTGTCTTATCATAATATCCTCCATGGGCACCTACTTCCGGAATAGACCACTCCAGTTTTATAGTCTTACATTCATTTCCTACGCTGGTCTTTAAATCAGTAAGAGATCTGGGTACATCGTCTCCCACGTAAGCATCCATATCACAACGCAGTCCTTCTCCTACTTCACTAGTCACTTTAACCGTATAAAGATGTTCACCTTGTCCTACGGTTTTATCAGTCCATGACATTTCTGCACCTGCTTCTCCTAAAGAGCTACTTATTATTTCACCATCTCTTTCCAAAACAACTGTCAGAGTTCCTGTCAATTCGTCTCCACCATGTGTTTTAACAGGGTTTTTCCATGTAATCACTGCTTCATGAGCCCCTTTTTCTGCGGGAACTACTTTCAAATCAGTTACCGCCCCCGGAGCATCAAATCCCGCCAGCACATAAGGAATATACAGACCACAGGCTTGCGTATATTCTCCTGTACCCAAAACTCCCAGTGATTTAATCGTTTTCTTATCAATATCTATCTTATACAATTCGTTTTGACTATCTGGAAGCCCTACCATAGTGGCCCAATACAGACAATCATCCGTATGATCGAACTCCATTGATTGATTATACCCCAATGATATTTGGGTATCCATAACACGGGTCAGATTACCCGTTTCTTTGTCTATCTGATAAATGACACCCTTTGTATTCATACAATATAAACGGCCGTCATAAGTTGCTGCAATAATAGGAGTATTTTGGTTTCCCAAATTAGTTGTCAGCAATGGACCTGTAGTGATATTACCGGTCTCTATATCTATAGTATAAAGGTTAGTATCCCCTAAGTTAAACCCTACCGCATACATCGTATTCGTAGAATAATCAAAAGTCATATCGGAGAAATGCACATTAACATCACTCCAATCTTTCACCACAGTCCTTTCACCTGTGCGAAGGTTCACTTTACTAAATGATTCAGGTAATACTCCACCCAAATTATCATAGTAATAGAAAAAGCCATAATACTCCCCATAAGCGGCAGCCCCAGAGAAGATAAACGTTCCGTACTCCCACGGATGCAGCAATGTCATATTTTGTGGAGTATCACTCTTAAAGGTAGACATTCCGAATCCGTCAAGAGCCGGATTACCCGTAACAGCCGCATAAATCGTACGATTTTCCACATCGCGTACCGCTTTCTCCTTTGATGGGGAGTTAATAGACTGGGCATTTACGCCACTGGCATAGGCAAGCCAACAAAGTAGCATGCATGCTAATTGGTAGTACTTTTTCATAACACAAATCATTTATTAGTGAAACATACTAATTATTATAATGTAAATATCAATAATTAATATAGTAATATTATTTCATTCATAGAAATAATATGTTTTGTATTATTATTTCATCGCAAATAAAATAACAAATGCAAAAGAAATAACAATCTTATTTTTCTCATTACTTATATAAGAAAAATATAATCCAATCGCGAGGCATGTTCTTCTTTTAATAAGTAGTTACATAACTCATTTTGATTTTAAACAAAATTAGTGGTTTGAAACAAGAATCTACTGAATCTAGATTAAGAAATCAAAAGAGAAAAGAAATAAAACACAAAAAGTTTTTCTTTTGGAATAACCTTTCGTCAAAAGCCCACATCTACGGCTATTCCTTAATATATTTAGATCTTATTTTGCTTAATGTTTGAGGGGTCATCTTTAAGTACGACGCAATGTGCTTTAACGGTATCTGGCGAATAGTCTCACGAGACCGCATTTTCATAAATGATTTATAGCGTGTAAAAGCATCGCCTGTACCTATATAGGTATATCTCCGCTCCAACGCATAAAGTTCCTCTATAGCCAACATATACCCCCAATAAACTAGTTCCTTTGAATAATTAAGCAATTCTTCGACATCGCTTTTTGATATGTAGTATAAATCTGTTGGGATCAATGCTTCCACAGACGACATAGCAGGTTCACCCCTATACAATGAGTGAATGGAGGCCAAAGCATCTCCCTCAATAGCGAACCAACGGGTATCTTCTTTTCCGTCATCATCGCAATAAGAGCGCACCAAACCTTTCCGAATCAGAAAAAGATTTTCACATTTCTTCCCCTGCGTAATAATCAATTCCCCTCTTTTAACATGAAGAGTATGGACACAGGCTGAAATCTTATTTAATCCTTCATCCGAAACCGGATATATATCACGTATTATTTGCGCAAGATCCATCATTTGTTTTTTTTTGGCTATTGTGTGTTTACAGATGCAATATTAAGGAAAAATCATGATAATTGCAAGAAATAGAATATTGTTAATGATTAATAAGAGAATCCAAAGATAAAAAAGTCACCATCTATCTATGTTACACATACATTTCATAGTTTATTTATGTATCATTTTATTACTATAAATAATACATTATCTATAATATTTTTTCTTCTACAATAGACAAAAAGTATTAATTTTAATATCACTTCTTTGCCTAATAAATATATTTTGCATATTTTTACCAAATCATCAATTAATTATAGGTTATGGAAAAGCGACTACTTTTTAATTTGCTTATTACATTTATGTGTATTGCGACAATGGAAGCTGCGCCAGCACTTCCCGTAAAACATCAACTCACACAACCGGATGGTACTACACTCACAGTCTATTTGCGTGGTGACGAGTTTATGCACTATTATGAAACAGTTGACGGACTTATGCTACAAAAGAGTCTGAACGGTTTTTATTGCTATGCGGAGTTATCCAAAGAAGGTAAAGTCATCGCAAGTCCACTGATTGCTCATGACGAAACACTTCGCTCGCCTGATGAAATTACATATATAAGAGGTATAAGACAAGAGAGCCTCAGAAATGTCCTGATTGAAAAAATGAACTTAGATAAATCGATCAGGCAAAAAGCAGTTAGCCCAGGAACCATCAAACAGGATTTTCCAACCGTAGGAGAAGTTCATGGCTTGGTTGTTCTCGTACAATATCAAGATATAAAGCTATCGGAAGCAGCAACAGTCGAAGCTTATGATCGCGTAATGAACGAAGAAAACTACGATGGCGACATCGCTTCCGGAAGCGTACGGGATTACTTTTTAAACCAATCCGAGAACAAACTGAAATTACATTTTGATGTAGTAGGACCTATCACCTTATCCCAAAACCGGAAATATTATGGTTCTGCAGAAGAAGCCGGGAAAGAAAGAGTGGACGAAATGATGGCAGAAGCAGTAAAATTAGCCAAAGAACAAAATCCCGATTTAGACTTCAGTTCATATGACTTGAATGAGGACGGAGTTGTGGATTTTGTATATGCCATCTATGCCGGTTACGGTGAAGCCCAAGGAGGACCGGAAGAAACCGTTTGGCCACAATCTTCCACCCTGGAATACAAAGATTGGAATCTGTATGATGGACTGTACCTCGGTCGTTATTCTTGCTCTTGCGAACTTAGAGGAAAAACAGGAAGTACTTTGGACGGCATCGGTACTTTTTGTCATGAGTTTAGCCACATTTTAGGATTACCTGATATTTATGATCCGAGATATTCCGGCTGTCCTGGTTTGAACGGTTGGGATGTAATGGATATAGGTTCGTATAACAATGAATCAAAGACCCCTGCCGGCTATACCGCCATGGATAAATATACTTTGGGATGGTTAAAACCGGAACTTCTGGACGGCCCACAATCCGTATCACTTGAAGCATTAGCCACATCCAACAAAGCATACTTCCTAGTATCGGAAAAAAATCCAAATGAATACTTCACTTTTGAGAATCGGCAAAACGTAGGTTGGGATGCCGCCCTGCCAGGACACGGCTTGCTAATTTGCCACATACAATATGACAAAGGAATATGGCGTAGCAACACTGTAAACACTGATGGATTCGAGCATGTATCCTTGGTAGTAGCAGATAAAAACAAAAGAGAGTCAGAAGGAAGCAGCATGAAAGATGTATTCCCCGGCTCATCAAAAAACACATCCTTCACAGATGATTCAGAACCTGCTATGTTATGGAATTCAGGCGCAAAGGTAGGCAAGCCGATAACAAACATCAAAGAAGTAGATGGTGTAATCACTTTCGACTTTATGAAGGACACAGGCATTGAATCTTTCGAGGCAATTACAGACTTCAGAGTTTATAGCGAAGGCCAAACCATCGTTATCTCCAATGACGGACTTGACGAAATAAACATCTATTCATTGTCAGGAGAATTGATCTACACAAGCAAAGAGGCCAACTGCCGTATTCCGGTAGATAAAGGCTGCTACATTGTTCGCATTGGGACTAAGTCAAGCAAAGTAAATGTAAGATAATCCCATCCAACTCTAAACAATAGCAGCCACGGAACATTTATCAGACTATCCTCGAAGAATAACCATTTCTCCGAGGATAGTTTTCTTTGAAGGCTATAAGCGTTAAAAAAATAGGAGATTATTAAGAGAGAGTTAATGATTTCAGAGACAGCAAGAAATACGGTCATACAGATGTTTTGTTATGTATTTATTGCTATTTTTGCAAATCGTGGTATTTTAAGTTATATATTATTATGGAGCAAAAGATTAATGAGCGAATACATGCCCTGCGGATGCTATTCAAGCCACAACCAATCAGCGCATTTATTATCCCCAGTACAGACCCGCACCTAAGTGAATATGTCGCCCCCCATTGGGAAACAAGAAAATGGATATCCGGATTTACCGGTTCAGCCGGTACTGTCGTCATCCTGTCAGACAAAGCGGGGCTTTGGACTGATTCCCGGTATTTTCTACAAGCCGCAGATGAGCTAAAAGACACAGAGATAACATTGTACAAGGAAATGTTACCCGAAACACCTACGCTCATTGAATACTTATGCCAAAACTTGCAACCGGATGAGAAAGTAGGAATTGACGGAAATATGTTCTCCGTATCACAAGTCGAGCAGCTAAGCCAGTTACTGAAAAAGCACCAAATAGAGTTGGAAATCACCGGAGACCTTATTGGCAAAATATGGCTAAACCGTCCACCTATGCCAGATGCCCCGGCTTTTATCTACGACTTGAAATATGCCGGTCGTAGTTGTAAAGAGAAAATAGAAACCATTCGCAAAAATCTGGAAGAAAAAGAAGTGGAAGGTTTATTCCTGTCCGCACTGGACGAGATAGCCTGGACACTGAACCTGCGCGGAAGTGATGTGCATTGCAATCCTGTCATAATCAGCTACCTGCTCATCACTAAAAACAATGTCGTCTTATTCATTTCACCGGAGAAAGTTACAAAAGAGGTACATGACTACCTGAAATCGCAAGATGTTGACATCCAGCCCTATGCAGATGTAGAGGATTACCTAAGAAAATTAAATATAAAAAACCTGCTACTCGATCCCACAAAAACAAATTATGCCATATACTCTGCCGTCAATCCGTCATGCAGAATTATTGCAGGCACATCCCCGGTTTCATTATTAAAGGCTGTCCGCAACGAACAAGAGATAGCCGGGACACATGCTGCTATGAAGCGGGACGGAATTGCCCTTGTCCGTTTTCTGAAATGGCTGGAAGAAGCGGTTCCCACAGGACAGGAAACCGAACTCAGCATCGACCGAAAGCTACACGAATACCGTGCCGCACAAGCACTTTACATGGGAGAAAGCTTCGACACCATTGCCGGCTACAAAGAGCATGCAGCTATCGTCCACTATTCCGCCACCCCAGAAACAAATATCCCTCTTCAGCCGAAAGGTTTCTTATTGCTGGACTCCGGGGCACAATACTTAGATGGGACAACAGACATTACCCGCACCATCGCTCTCGGAGAATTAACGGATGAGGAAAAAGAAGATTACACACTTATATTAAAGGGGCACATTGCACTTGCAATGGCACGGTTCCCTCTCGGCACACGCGGCACTCAGCTCGATGTATTGGCAAGGATGCCTATCTGGCAAAAAAGAATGAATTTCCTCCACGGCACCGGACATGGCGTAGGTCATTTCCTGAGTGTACACGAAGGGCCTCAAAGCATACGGATGAATGAGAATCCGACTCCGCTCCTGCCAGGCATGATCGTTTCCAATGAACCGGGAGTTTACAAAGCGGGTAGCCACGGCATCCGCATCGAGAATCTGCAACTTGTATGCAGCATAGGCCGAGGAATGTTTGAAGAATATCTGGAGTTCGAAACCATCACCTTATGCCCTATCTGCAAAAAAGGGATCATCAAGGACATGCTTACCGAAGAAGAAATAACCTGGTTGAACTCCTATCATGAGAAAGTATACGAAACATTGTCTCCACACTTGGACGGAGAAGAAAAAGCATGGTTAAAGGCAGCAACGTCTGCACTATGATAAATCTATATATAAACAAACGAATTTATGGCTTTAATAAAATCAGTAAGAGGATTTACCCCGGAAATCGGTGAGAATTGTTTTCTTGCCGACAATGCCGTTATCATCGGCGATGTAAAAATGGGACGCGACTGTAGTATTTGGTTCAGCACCGTGCTGAGAGGAGACGTAAACTCCATTCGAATCGGTGACGGCGTTAATATTCAAGACGGCAGCGTGCTACACACCTTATATGAAAAATCAACCATTGAAATAGGCGATCATGTCTCCGTAGGACATAACGTTACCATCCATGGAGCCACCGTCAAAGATTATGCATTGATCGGCATGGGTTCCACTTTGCTCGATCATGCAGTTGTCGGTGAAGGCGCAATTGTTGCAGCTGGTTCACTGGTACTCAGCAACACTGTGATAGAGCCCGGAAGCATCTGGGGAGGTGTTCCCGCCAAGTTTATAAAAAAAGTAGACCCGGCCCAAGCCAAAGAATTGAATCAGAAAATCGCCCATAACTACCTGATGTACTCATCTTGGTATAAGGACGAAGAATAATTTATACACAGTTAACGATGTGTCAGGACATAGGATTTAGCTGATATTTCAGAGAAAAGTACCTATAGCTGGCACATCGCTATTATAACAAACCAACAGACACCCTTCCCACAAGCACGGTTTCAAGATCATTCTCTTACAAAAAGTCAGTACATGATCTTATAAAAGAATTAATTAAGCCTTATTGATAATCAAAAGCACTATTCTTTTCATAAAATTGTAATTAAAATGTAAGCTTACATTCCAATAACATCCCTATCTTTGCGCTGTTAATAACACAAAAAAAAATAAATTATGAAAAGATTTCTACTTACCTTTTCCTTAGCTGTCATCTACAGCTGTTTTCTTAGCTTAAATGCTCAACAGTATGTACCCGTATTACAAGAAACATTCTCAAAGTGTAGCAGTACCACCATCCAGGGAGGATATTTCAGTGAATCCACCTATTTTGAACCTGACGAACACGGAGACAATGAAGGATGGTACAGCCAAAACACCTATCCCAGTGAAAAAGCAGTGAAACTCGGCACTAAGGTGAAAACGGGGTATATCACTTCTCCGCAACTTAAATTCTCTCAAGAGACAGCCAGCGAAATAAGAGTGCAATTCCGCGCACAGTTATGGTTTACAGGCACGACAAAAGATACGACAAACATCGTAGTATCCGTAGATGGCATGGAAGGAAGCGCCCAGAAGATGGACATTCTGGAATCAAACAACGTGGTAGACCGCAATTTAGCTCCTTACCAGTTAACATTCAAAAATGTTCCGTCGGGTGCCAAACTCAGATTCACTGCTGAAAAACCGAACGGCATTTCCCGCTTTTTCCTTACTGAAGTCATCGTAAGCGAAAAGAGAGAGGGCAACACGGAAAAAATTCTTTCCACCTCCGCTTATTACCACCATTTCGAAAACCTGATGGCAGGCGATCAAAGCGAAGAGAATACGATTAGCATTTCCGGTGAGAACCTGTCAGAAGACATCACCATAGAAGCCGAATCGGATCGTCCGAGTTTCACCATCACCAAAGCTGCCACTTGGAATGCACGTAGCGGTGGTGATCTCTCTATCCACTTCGTACCGGTCAATGCAGGCGATAAAGAAGAGGTTTTCAATATCAAGTCCGGTGATCTGACACAAAGAATCATCCTTACCGGAAAAGCTAAAGTATTTGCTCCGGTAGCCATTCAGCCGACCGCAGTAAGCGACAATTCCATCACTTGTGCATGGAATCCGGTGGCAGGTATCGACAAATTCGTTGCTACCATCTACACTAAATCCGAAAAGCCGCTTCAGGCCACTGATCTATTCATCAGTAAATACATAGAAGGAAAATCGAATAACCGTGCATTGGAAATTTTCAACGGAACAGGAAAGAGCGTCGACCTGAACGGATACGCTCTTCGTATGGAAACCAACGGTGCGGGAGGCTTGACTTCCAGTGAATTTAAGTTCCCGGACGTTAAGCTGGAAAACGGAAAGACTTATACGATAGCCAATGCACAATACACTGCCGTACGCGAAGTGGCCGATTCCTTAATCGGTTTTCAAAGCGGTGGTTACAGCAATATTGTAACCTTTACGGGAGATGATGCCATCGGTCTGTTCAATCCCGAAGACAAACTGATCGACATCATCGGTTATGAGAATCCGGACATAAACTCTACCGTAGATGCTAACTGGGGACAGGATAAGAGCTATTACCGTAAATCAAACGTTTATGCTCCCAGCGATAAATTCTATCTGGAAGAATGGGATATCCATGAAATGGATTATGCAGAATCTTACGGTACCCACACCATGGATGCTACAGGTCTTGTACGCAACATCATTGCTAAAAAAGAAGCGGACGGCACGGCTACAAGCGTTGTTGCTGACGGATTGAACTCAGGGACTACTTATTTCTATGCCATCCAAGGTTTCTCCAACAATTTAAAGACTCATTATTCTTCTGAGATCGAAGCAAAAACAACAGGAGAAAGCGGCATAGAAGAAATGGAAGCGGATGCTCCTTCTTATCGTTTGGAAGGAAACCGGTTACAGGTAGATGCAGACAACGTTTCTGTGTACGATGCAACCGGCTTACAACTAAAAGCTTCTCAAGGTTCGTATACCTTGCCAAAACACGGTATTTACCTGATTCGTGGTGAAAAGCAAACGGTTAAGATCGTTTATTAAGACCAGAAGGGCATTTTAACAGCGAAACTTCAAACATCTAACGGAAGGTGAATTAATGATTACAGAATTCACCTTCCGTTATCATATCCATAAACATCCGTATGTTATCATACAAAACATCCCCATGTTCTATACAAAAACATCCGGATGTTTTATATCACAACATCCGGATGTTTTTATAATACGATTTAGCTTTTACGTATACAACAAACTAAAGTTCAATGCGTTGAACAGCCCTATTTCATTCTTTTCAAAAGAACACCTGTCAGGAAAGGAATGATAAGCAAAAGCTACGAATACGAATGCAAGAGACGATCCACCTGAAACGGAAGAATCTTTAGAAATTTATCATGTGCAATACTTTGTCCGTAGCACCTGCATTACTTGTCACGTAATACCCGGCATTTTTTCCCGTCTCCTGCAAGAAAGCAGGATCGGTAAGCATCTTATCCAACAGAGTCTTCAACTCCTCATAATCCTTGATAGAATAGGCACCTTTCGATTCGAGCAATTGTACCGCTTCCATGAACTTCTGGTATTTCGGTCCGAAGATGACCGGAATGCCGTAAACGGCTGCCTCCAAAGTGTTGTGAATGCCTACTCCGAAGCCGCCACCGACATAGGCTATCTCACCATAACGATAGATGGACGAGAGCAAACCGAAGCAATCTATAATCAGGCAGTCGGCTTTCAGCACATTCTTTTCATCGGCACGGGTGTAACGTACATACGGACGTTTCAGTTTGCTGATGATCTCTACCAAATGATTTTCATCGATGACATGCGGAGCGATGATAAGCTTCATTTCCGGATGGTTGTTGAAATATTCGAGGAAGAGGTCTTCATCCGGCCCCCACGAACTCCCGGCTACAAAAACCAGCGAATCGCCTTTGAACTTCTCGACCAAAGGCAAGTCCTTCGCCTCTTCCCGAATCTGCAGTACACGATCGAAACGGGTATCGCCTACCACGGTGACACGGGTAATACCGATTTTAGAGAGGAAGCGTTTGGAAGCCTCGTTCTGCACAAACAGATGGTCGAAATCTTTCAGTACACTGCGATAAGTGCCTCCGTACCATTTAAAGAATATCTGGTCGCGGCGGAAAATGGAAGAGACACTATATACCGGGATACGGCGTTTATGCAACTCGTCCAGATAATTCTTCCAGAACTCGTATTTAATAAAGAATGCCATGCAGGGATTCACGATATCGAGGAACTTCTTCACATTACGGGGTTTGTCGAACGGAAGGTAGCATACGATATCCGCTCCCCGGTAGTTCTTACGAACCTCGTAACCGGAAGGAGAAAAGAAGGTCAATAATATCTTATATTCCGGATATTTCGCCCGGATCTTCTCTATCAGGGGACGACCTTGTTCGAACTCTCCCAAAGAGGCAGCATGGAACCAGATATACCGGGCATCCTTCTCCACCTGTTGGCGGAGAAGTTCGTACACTACCCAATGTCCTTTCATCATCTTCCGGGGTTTCCGGCTGAACGGTGCGGCCAGGTGAACTAAAATGTCGTAAATGGCAATTGCCAGGTCGTAGAACATATCGTCTTTGTTTTACTTCAAGACTTCAACGGCACGTTTGATGCGAGCCAATGTCTCTTCTTTACCCAATACCCAGGAAATATCAAACATGTGCGGGCCTTTGCCTTCACCGACCAAAGCCAGACGGAAAGCATTCATGATGTTCCCGGTGTGGTAGCCTTTCTCGGCAATCCAGTCCATCACTACCTTTTCCTGTCCTTCAATGCTGAAATCTTCGATTCCTGCTATCACTTCGGCAAGCTCGGTCATATGTTGGGCGGAATCTTCCTTCCAACGTTTCTTCACCGTCTTTTCATCATACTCCACCGGAGCGATAAAGAAGAAACTGCAAACATCCCACAATTCACGGACGAAGCTGACGCGGTCTTTCATCATGCCGACTACCGTCACCACCGTTTCGAGAGGAGCCTCTACACCGTGTTCTTTAAGGATGGGCAGGAAAAGCCCGGCTATCTCTTCATTCGATTTCAACTGGATATACTGGTGATTGAACCAGATTCCTTTCTTATAATCGAACTTGGCACCCGACTTGCTGCAACGGTGCAGGTCGAACAGTCGAATCAGTTCATCCATCGACATTACCTCCTGATCGTTACCGGGATTCCATCCCAACAGGGCAAGGAAATTGATTACCGCCTCCGGCAGGTAACCCGATTCACGGTATCCGGAAGAAACTTCGTTCGTCTTCGGATCGTGCCATTCGAGGGGGAATACGGGGAAACCGAGACGGTCACCGTCACGCTTGCTCAGCTTGCCGTTCCCTTCCGGTTTTAGCAACAACGGGAGATGGGCAAATGCAGGCATGGTATCTTCCCAGCCAAAAGCACGGTATAGTAAGACGTGCAACGGAGCCGAGGGCAACCATTCCTCCCCACGGATGACATGGGACACCTCCATCAAATGGTCGTCCACAATGTTTGCAAGGTGATAGGTCGGCAATTCATCCGCTGATTTATAAAGAACTTTATCATCCAAGATAGACGAATTGATAATCACTTCCCCACGGATGAGATCGTTGACATGTACATCCTCGTTGGGTTCTATCTTGAAACGAACCACATATTGTTTACCCGCTGCGATCAGCGCATCCACTTCTTCTTTCGGAAGTGTCAGCGAGTTACGCATCATGCCTCGTGTGGAAGCATCGTATTGGAAGTTGGGAATCTCCGCCCGTTTGGCATCCAATTCTTCGGGAGTATCGAAAGCAATATAAGCCTTATCGTTATCGAGCAACAGTTTCACATACTTCTTGTATATTTCACGCCTTTCGGACTGGCGGTAAGGGCCGTGTTCGCCACCAAAGCTAACGCCTTCGTCAAAATGCACTCCCAGCCATTTGAAAGATTCAAGGATATACTCTTCAGCTCTCGGCACAAACCGGTTGGAATCCGTATCTTCAATACGGAAAATCATGTCTCCCCCGTGCTGACGAGCAAATAGATAATTATACAAAGCTGTACGCACACCACCAATGTGCAATGCTCCGGTCGGACTCGGAGCAAAACGAACTCTTACTTTTCTTTCTGCCATAATTTGGGTTAGTA